>VOFE01001329.1_pt1 | contig 118494 bp, 151 predicted proteins | sample 5384071 | NCBI WGS metagenome assembly VOFE01 (sample SAMN12384724, study PRJNA508395) | human gut metagenome | isolation source: healthy gut D | host: Homo sapiens
CTATCTCGGCAGAAGAAGTGGTTATGGTTATTACAGGATAGTCTGGTTGTTCACCGGCTTGCTCCTGGCTATTACATGAGACCAGCATGACCAGAAGGAGGGAAATGCTTAAATAAATAATAGTTGTCTTCATCTTATTAATTATCATTTTGAATACAAAGATAGACCCGTCGGGAGCCCCGGGACAATCAAATTCTTACCGAACCCGCTAAAACGATTATCGAAACGACTTTTTAACTTCTCTAAAGAGAATGTCCATATATTCGTTCCATTAACTTCTTTCCCAACAGGGGACGGTAATGTCCCTGTTCATAATAATAATGGTAATCATTGGTATATTCATTGATACCGCTAAAATCAAACACGTTCGCTTCACCGAATAGCTTGCATAAGATTTCTTTATCTTTGGGATGCAGCACTTTCTGGTTATAATCAGGACTAATCAGAATGCGCACACGGCAATGGTGGCGGTTTAGCAGGTCGGCAATGTCATTGAGTAAAGCAAGCTGCGATTGGAAAACGGCACGCTCAGCAACATCCGGCGGCAATACGGTATTTCCTTCAGGACCATAAAGCAGTAATCCTATGCCGGCTTGCCGGCTATCTGCCGTTTCCTTTCCGCAGGATAGTCGGGATGCAGGATTACATACGTCTTTCCTGCCAGTAATACCGCCAATATGGAAGCATACGTTTCTATCCGGTTTTCTGCCGCAATGCCTACTACGTTTTCTTTCAGGTTACGGAGGGTATGGCTGATACTTATTGCCTGTCCCACCAGCCTGCTATAAGTGTAGGTCTCGTCTTCTATGACGAATGCCGGACGGTCGGCATATTTTAGTGCGCTTTCATTATATCCGCCAGCATATCCAGACTATATATATTTTATTCATGCTCTGTTTCGATTAGGTTGTTTTGGGAGTGTTCGGGCTTCGATTCTTGCGATGTCGTTTCATTATCCGCGCTATACGAACCGGTACCGAGAATCATCAAGGCAAAAGTAAATGGCAATACTTGTTCCATAATTTTATCTGTTTTTCGTTGAGTAATTCATCTTGCAGGAAAGCGGATCGGGTAGAGAAACGATAGAAGGAGAGAAACCGGAGTTTTCACCTTTCTGCTTGTACATGTAACCGATGGCAGTAAATCGAAGTCCCGTCTGTACAGGGCTTGCCGTTGGAAGCACAGGTACAGAAGAAAAGTACACAAGCTATAGGCCAAGAAATTAATAAGACAGACCTTTAATTTTAGTTTCCACATATTCTCTTTGAAATTTAAGTGTTTGTTATAGGAAAAATACCCATTTTTACGTTTATTTTTCCCTAACTTTGAGAAAGCAAAATAACCGTATTCCTTAAACCCAGACAATCCGAAACTTCCCGAACCGCCTAAATCGGCATCTGAAACAACCAATCACACAACTCCGGCTATTTTTTAACCATAGGGCACATTTAAGCATTTATCACAGGCACACTTAATGTGATAGCTTCCGTTTATCAATCATTTGTTTATCGGCTTTTTTAAGTCCGGCATTATAGAAAAAAATGGGTTTATCATGATCGTTCAAATACATACGCTGTCTGGTCTGAAAATCGGAACTCACTAAAGATAAGCCGGGTTGTAGATAAGGTGTCTGGATAAAAGCTACATCCAGCATCATATGAAAGACCGCATTTGTAGCAACTGGTTTTAGGCTTATTTTGTACTGCATAGCCGACCTTTTCAGGAAAATCCCTTTGGTAGTTTTCCGAAAACCATATAAACATAGGAATATACAATTGATAAAAGGTAGGGTTCGGAGAAGAATGTAAAAAACGTTTTCGTCTATCATCCAACATATCTTCGCCATGATCGGGTGTATAAAACAGGGCAGAAATAACTTCTTGCTTTCTCAACATCCCTATCAGAGTATATAAAAAATTGTCAGTGTAACGTATACTATTATCGTAAGCATTGATAAGTTGAACCTTGTTTTCCACTTTTTACATTGGCGACATTATCCGGCTCATATAGGGAAAAAATTTCCGGATAACGTTCTTTGTAATTGAAGTGGGAGCCGTAGGTATACAGAACCACAAAAAGATTCCCGGAAATGGAGTCGACATAATGTTGCAGCAGGGGCAACATGGCTTCGTCGAAATTATTGACGGTAGTCATACCTCCGTCCGGAGAACAGCGTATATTTTGATGATGGTCGGCTTCCTGAAAATAGAAGTCCGTAAAAGAACGATTGGGAGTCTGGTTGGATAGGAATATGGTTGTAAATCCGGCTTCTTTAAAAGCAGTCAGAATACTTTTATGCGTGTAAACGACACTATAATCTTCGGCAGAAGCCGCCGACAAAATAAGAGGAACACTTTTGTGAGTGGTGTTGGATTGAGTAATGGCATCTTTGTAAACAACTAAACCGGAGGTTTGCGCTAAAAGAGGGTTCGTTTCCCGGGGATAACCGTAAAGACTCCAGTTTTCTGCCCGGCTGGCTTCTCCGATAACGAGCACATAGATTTCCCGCTTCGAGGACCGGACATCTTTATGGGCCTTAAATGTGAAATTTTTGGATAAGACAGGGTATTGCTGGGAATGACGCCATTTATTTATGGCAAATCCACAATTATAGACCACATTTACCGGATAAACATCTTCGTGCAGCGTGAAACGTCCTGTATTGTTATTATTAGAAGTAAACAACAATAAACAAGACAAAAACATCCATAAAGCACCTGTAGCTATCCATTTCTTCCGGAAGGAAACCGGAAGATATAACTTGAGTTTGCAGGCAATAACAGCAACAATTATAGTGGGGATATACAATGCACAAACAAGAATAATGGCCGGCCAGATATTATCCAGCAATTCCCCGGCTTCGCTGGCATTAGTCGTCGCCAGATTCAGAAACATGTCTACAGCTATCACCGCTTCTCCAAAAAGGTAAAAAAGTACCAACTGGAAAGCGTGGAGAAAAAGTAAAGGGAAAAGAACAAGTTGTATCAAGCCCGTATCTTTTGACAGACTAAAAAATAAAAGATAAAGCCCCAGAGGAAAGAGAAGAAGAACTAATTTTCCTGTTATAGAAAAGGGTTCTGTAAAAAACAGACAAATACTGGGAATCAGATTTATGCCGATAAAAAACCAGAATAACAGCTTCGGGTTGTGAAATGAACGATGAATGAACTGTCGAAACTTAAAAACTATCATTTTTTAGGGTTTAAATAAGTTGTTCGTACTTTTTTATTAAATGACTCTATACCTTGTTATAAGAAAGAAAATACTCAAAACGCTTCGTTGATATTGAAATAAAACGAACTTTGGCCTTTTCCTATTCCATAATCCAGACGAATATTTACCCGGTTCTTAAATTCCCAGCGGTAGCCTAAACCATAACTGGGTAAAGTTTCTTTCCCAAGTGGGCTACCATACTCCAGGGAGTATTTCCGGGTTTAAATGTTCCATTCAAATCGTAAGCCAGTACAGCTCCTTTCCAAAGTTCGTCGTAATGCCTGATTTGTAGGTCTGTTCTCTGAAAAGAATAGCAATTGCCCAGAAATTTTGGAAAAAAGGTTTGTTCAATCTTAGCATAAGTTCCTTTGTAAGGATTGGGAATAAAATCCCGCGAATCATAAGTAAGAATGAAACCTCCTCCCAAACTGGATATCTTATTTCTTTCGCCTTCCAGAAAACGAATATCTTTAAAATCTTTTCCATTGACATGACGGTACATACCTGTAACTCCGATAAAGGTGTTTAGAGCTATTTCACGGTAAAAGTCCAGTTTGATTTGTATTTCTTTTCTTTTATACTCGGTGTACCCATCATTCCGTTTTCCGTTCCCATAACCAATGCCCCAGTATTGGCTGAGAAAAGAGAAAAAGTACATATTAACATCCAAACGGTAAAGGTCACGGGGAAAAATGGTATTCCCGTCAATCCCCAACAAATAAAAACCGGTAGTAGTAATATCCCCGTAAAGAGATATATTAGAAGGAGAAAGAGACATACCGGCTCTATCCAACCGGTATAGGCCGGATGCGACTATTCTAATCCCAATTTAGTATCTTTGGAAAAATGCGGTCCTCCGATGATACTGAAATCGATTTTTTTATCGTTTCGGACTTCATTGGATTGTTGAAAGTATCTGTAAATCCGCTGAAACAGATTATTTTTGATAATGCTATCTGTAGCAGACTGTACCAAGGTGTCCAGCCTGTAATCCACTTCAGGCATAATCTCATCTTCCAGACAGTCGCCTAAAGCAAGAGACACATCTTTATATTGTCCTTTCTCATCAGAGTGTCGGGCTGCTTTTACTTGGTCATTCCGTTTAAAATACTTATTTGGGGCGAAAAGTGTACTGCCTGAGAGTAAAACAATGGTCGCTATCAAAACTCTTCTTATCATCTCCATAAATTAGTAAAATATAGAATCGAAAAACAGAAACAAATGTATCGGTTGCCTTATCAAAACGAAAGCACTATTATACCCAACCGCCAGTATCCGCTGTTGAAACGCCTGAATGCGCCCTTGGATATTTCGTCTTAGAAAATTATAAAATTGGATGATGTCCTATTCTTAAAAGAATAAACTGGGTGATACGAACCCTCTTTCTGTCGTTTCAAATGTTTTTTTAGCGGTTTGAGATTTTTTTTCTTTCCAAAGCCTTGTGTAATAAGTATCTTTGTATCCGTTTTATAACAACAAAATAGCACATGGATATACGACACGATCGTATGCAAGAGCATCACAGCCATTGTTATTCCTGTACTTTTTGACATAGACAAAATTTGGCTTGCTATCACGTTTGTAGAAACAGGAGCGCTTATGTTCACAACCTATTGTTTGAAACGTTATAAGGCAAAATATAATTATTGAACAAATAGTCGTAATATGAAAAAAGAAAGCAAAACAAATATATTGAATTGGAAGAACTGCATATCCTTGTCGTTGATAGCTTACGGGTTATACATTATATTGTGGCTGATAGTCGGCGACGAGGATTTGACCGTTGAGAACGGAGGGTCTTTCATGGCGGAGATGCTCATTGACTTTGTATTGTGCATTCTCTTCACATTCATGTCTTTACTCTATAGTCATCTGCTGTTTCGCTTCATCCCGTCGGAAGGGCGGTCTTACAAAAGGCTGGTCATCTATACCTGCCTGTTGTTCCTGCTCAACAACCTGATGGCCTACGGGATGACCGAGGCGTATAACCGGTTGTTAGAATCCTCCTTCGGTGAGGCATTCTACATGAAGAACGTCTACATCTACGGCATGATAGCCACTTTCATCTCCTGCATCTATTCCTGTGCCATCTATCTTGAATCCTACATACAGGCAAATGATGAAAAAAGTCGGTTGGAAACCGCTTTGATGAAAGAAAAGGAAATTGCGCTTCAATCACAGCTTCAGTTCCTTAAAGCGCAAATCGACCCGCATTTCATGTTCAACAATTTCAGTATCTTATCCGAATTAATCGAAGAAAATCCTGCATTGGCCGAATGCTTCCTCAGTAATCTGTCGAAAGTATACCGATACATTATTCAAAATTTAGAACGTACCGTTATTTCCGTTTGCGAAGAGATACGATTCCTCGATTCCTATCTCTACCTGATTAAAATGCGATATGGTGAAAGCGTCGTAGTCCATATCGAAGACTCACTGAGAAAGGAAAAGAAATCCATTCCCCCTGCTTGTCTGCAATTGTTGGTGGAAAACGCCATCAAACATAACGGGCACTCTCCTGACGCGCCTCTATCTATAGACATCCTGCGAATTGAAAACCATATCGTTGTACGTAACCTGTTATCGCCGTTGTTGTCTTCCATAGAGTCTACCGGCCTCGGACAAAAAAAATATCCGCGAACGGTATGCGCTCCTAAGCCATCAAGAGGTTATCATCCAAAAGACCGACCGGGATTATTCGGTCAGTCTACCAATACTCAATAATACTCACTAACGTCATGAATATACTTATACTTGAAGACGAACAGCGAAATGCCGACAGACTGATACGTCTGTTGCAGAAAATCGACCCGACATTCATAATCTCAGGTCCGATGACCAGTGTCAAAGACACAATCGCATATTTGCAAACTCAATCGTCTCCCGATGTGATTTTGTCGGACATTCGGTTATCCGACGGCTTAAGTTTTGATGCACTCAAAGAAGCTGGCTCACCCATTCCGGTGATTTTTACAACAGCCTATGATGAGTATGCCATTCGGGCTTTTAAATACAATAGTTTCGACTACTTGCTGAAACCGGTCGATAAGATGATGGCTGGCCCAAGCCATCTGTAAAGTGAAACAATATGCTTTGAATACTACGGAAGATAATCTTCACCAGCTCATCGAAGCTATGGAACGCAGTAATTATAAATACCGCGAGCGTTTTTTGATTCCTTATCGTGACGGTTACAAAACTGTGTCCGTGAATGATATCTGTTATGTTTTCACCGAAAATAAGATTGTACGTCTGTTTCTGCGCGATGGCACTTCCGAAGCGGTTTCTGTCAGCATGGACGATTTAGAGAAACAGCTCAACCCCGAACACTTCTTTCGTGCGAACCGCCAGTACATTGTTCGTATGGAAAGCATCAAATATTTGGGTAATTACTTTGGGGGTAAACTCGTCCTACGGTTGAAAGGATATCCCGACGTGGAAATAATCATTAGCAAAGATAAAGCTCCGTTGCTGAAAAAATGGCTCGATCGGTGAGGTAGATGATATAGATGATTTCGTAAGATATGTCAATACCTCCTGATAGGTTAGGTTACCGGCAATCACGAAATACCCTGTTACCCCATAGGTTATCCTACGTACATAAGCAAGATTGTTGATGTTTTCAGATAAATCGATGAAAATCCCTTGAGCAGGTGTATCCATAGTGATGATAAATCCTCTGAAAATAAATTCACTTACGACCCAACTCTTTACCTTCTTCGTAGTGATTTTTTAATTGACAATCTGTTCAATAGTTTCTCTAACCTTTCATTGTCAGGAAAGAAGAGTTTTATGTTTGACACTTCTTTAGTTTGTTCCACCCGAAACTTGTGCAATTTAGGTATATGGCCTTTGCATTTTCGGCATTCATCTGATTCCAAAATATCTTTCAGAAATTGCATATATGCAATCCCATTTGGATATTCGATTGTGGCAATATACGGCTCACTAAAATCGGTATAAACATTAATCGGATGTTTGTCATTGGTCATCTCCCTGTCAAAAGAAGTTGCAAAAGCACTTTGCGGAAAGGTGCCACCTGGAAATATATGCGGTGGATGTCCATTGCAAGGCCAATCTGGGACTCCTAAATATTTGTTCCCGATGAATATTTCATTTATGGAAATCTCATTGTCTATGAGTATATTCCACACAACCTTGAACTTATCAGTTGGTTCCTTCTTCGGTGTCCTTTCTCCACAAGAAATAGGTTCGTCTTTATTACAAGCTGCCAAATGGTAAGGCATAGTAACAGCAGCAGTATGAGCAAAGGAATCTTTTTTGGTTATCATCGTTTTTTGTTTATAAGATCACGGATGTAAAATTACTACACATTTCTATCCTCAACTATTGAAATCTGCGCGAAGTGATAAAAATGGCACGTGAAACGGAAAAAAGTGGTCCGCAATATGCGTGATACTCTGAACCGAAATATTAATCATTAAAACAATTCATTATGAACAATGTGCATTTATTAGGAGTGAACAGAAGTTACGACAGAGACGAACAGACCATTTCAGTCAATCAAGTGGTAGTATTGGAAGGCTACAACTACGACAGTTATGTAATGTATGAAGTGACCCGCAACAAGTGGGGAATAACCTATCATCTTATCAATTTGCGGACGTACGAATTTCATACTTCCGACCTTATCCGACCTTTGTCGGAAAAATTCGGGATAGGCATGTATTATGACGATGCGAACCCCAAGTTTTTAGATCTGTTGGAAACGGCTGCCCTGCTTACCAAAGCGAGGGAGAAGAAAGCGGAGAAAGAACGGCAGAGGAACGAACACACCGCAAAAATCGGAGCGGAACGCTTGCGCCTCCTTATCCCTTCGAATGCAAAAGCCGTCATTTTGTCGGTGAACTACGGGTGAGCGAGTGTGACAGCTATACGGACTACTACGACTACCGTATAGAAAGAACCGTGATTTTAGGCTTTTCCACCCATACACGCAACCTCTTTTCCGAAATGCGCAAGTATGCCGCCAATTTTGAGGGAACGGCTTATTTGGCAGAGAATGACAAGGAATACGAACACCGTGAAAATTACAGCATGGGGGGCGGTATGTATTTGGAACGCAACAAGTATAGCGGTTGGACGATTTCAAAAAGAAGAAATTTACGACCTTGAAAAGTTTATAAAACGATACACCCACACTGCAGGGGACGAAGCCAACATTTATCTGAAAGCACCTCTAAAGGAAAGCGCAGCGAAACAGCCGACAACATTCGCAGATCTTTCAACGCTCAATCTTGAAACCGTGGAATACAGCGAATCTCCCGTCTGTTACATATCCGACTTGAATATATTAACCTAAACATAAAAATTATGGCTAGAGAAAGCGTAAAAATCTTACAAGGAAAGCTGGATGTAGAAAGTTTGATTTCACAGTTGAACGCAGCATTAGCTGAGGAATGGTTGGCATACTACCAATATTGGGTAGGTGCATTAGTAGTGGAAGGCGCCATGCGTGCCGATGTACAAGGGCGAGTTCGAAGAACATGCCGAAGAAGAACGCAGACATGCGCAACTGCTTGCCGACCGCATTATCGAACTGGAAGGAGTACCCGTATTGGACCCGAAGAAATGGTTCGAACTGGCAAGATGCAAATATGATGCTCCGCAGGGATTCGACTCTGTCAGTTTGCTGAAAGATAATGTAGCTTCCGAACGCTGCGCAATCCTTCGTTATCAGGAAATTGCAGATTTTACCAATGGGAAAGATTTCACTACCTGCGACATCGCCAAACATATTCTTGCCGAAGAGGAAGAACATGAACAGGATTTGCAGGATTATCTGACGGACATTGCCAGAATGAAGAAATCATTTCTCGAAAAGTAATTTCCCACCCAGTAGAAAGTGAGTAAAAGGCAATCTTAAAAAGAGAATATTAAAAGACATTCCCTCGCTGAGATTGCCTTTTTCATATACACACATCAAAGACGCACAAAAGTTTATATTCCTTTAAACTCCTTTTGAACAATTTCTATCCGATTGGAACAGCAGATTTCATTTTATTCCCTCTACATTTGCAACCGCACTTATCTACAAGTGCGTAGATATAATAGGTATTAACATATCAAATGAAGGGACTATGCAAAATCAATTATCAAAAACAGACAGATTATCCAATCAAGATATCAGAAAACGATTGAACGTAAAAAAAACGATCATTGGAGTACTCATCCTGCTAATAGGACTCTCTCACTTGCCCGAAGCAGTTCTACTTAATATAGATGAGATTTCATCGGGCAACATTTTATATCTTATCACATGATTCATTCAACCTGAAGTATATGGAATCACTGAAAGAAATGATTGAATCCGGGAATTTTTCCAACAGTTTCAACATAAAGAAAGAAAAGGGCGGAAACCTCCGTCTGGATGTCCTCATGTCGGCTGATAAGAAATTTGCAGCCGTACGACTGTTACAGTTTATTCCATATAGTTACATTCCGGTCATAGACATGCAGTACCTGCGGAATGACAAGATCATCGCTCTGGAGAATTTCTTAGAACACTATAAATAAGAGTCCGTTCTATTTATCCATCCCCACTTTTACGTAATAGTGCGATAAAAACAAAACTATTTTAGAGTAAATCAAGAAGAAATCTTTCTTTTTTCGTATTTTTGTCCCAATATGCACGTTTAATCCAAGTAGATAACGAACATCAACGAAAAAGAATGAGAGTAAATTTAAACAGCTTTTCTCTTTTGAAATCCTTCCATCACCACGCACCGCAGCGAGTACGTGTACAAAGACCTCGGCAACGGATTGTTCCAGCGAAACCGCCTGCGCCGCCGCCCCGGCACCGTAGCCGTAGCTGCTGCCATCCAGAACAAGTACAACATCACCATGGTGCCGCACATCCTTTGCAGCGGCTTCACCCGCGAAGAGACGGAGTACGTGCTGCTCGACCTGCAATTCCTCGGCATCACCGACCTGCTGGTGCTTCGTGGCGACAAGGCAAAGCACGAATCCTCTTTTATCCCCGTGGGCAACGGTTACCACCACGCCGTCGAACTACAAGAGCAAATCAACAACTTCAATAAAGGTATTTTTGTGGACGGCTCCGAGATGAAAGTTACCAATACCCCGTTTTCATACGGTGTGGCGTGCTATCCGGAAAAGCATGAAGAAGCCCCCAACATGGATACAGACATCTACTGGCTAAAGAAAGAAAATGGAAATGGGTGCAGAGTATGCCGTGACCCAGCTCTTCTACGACAACCGGAAATATTTCGACTTCGTGGAACGTGCCCGTCAAGCCGGTGTCACCATCCCGATTATCCCGGGCATCAAGCCCTTCAAGAAGTTGTCACAACTCAGCATGATACCCAAGACGTTCAAAGTAGATTTACCCGAGGAACTGACCCAAGAGGTTCTGAAGTGCAACACCGATGCGGAAGCTCAGCAAGTGGGTATCGAATGGTGCGTGCAGCAGTGCAAAGAGCTGATAGCCCATGGCGTCCCAAGCCTCCACTTCTACTCGGTAGGAGCTACAGACAGCATCAAGGAAGTAGCCAAACAAATCTACTAAACAATGGACAATCAACAGTTGACAATTGACAATAGGCAGTGTCACAAGTAATAACTTATAACTAATTAACCCGTGTTCAGTTTCAAGGACATAATAGGCCAAGAGGCAGCCAAGCAAAGGCTGATACAAGAAGTGCAGGAAGGACGTATCCCCCACGCACAACTTTTCTGTGGCCCTGCCGGAGTAGGAAAACTCCCATTGGCACTTGCCTATGCCCGCTACATCTGCTGTCCCAACCGGACGGAAACCGATGCCTGCGGTACTTGTCCCTCCTGCGTAAAATGGAATAAGCTGGTGCACCCGGACGTACACTTCGTATACCCTATCGTCAAGAGCGCCAAAGGGAAAAAGGAAGTCTGCGACGACTATATCGCCAACTGGCGGCACCTGTTGCTGAACAGCCCCTACTTCGGGCTGAACCACTGGCTGAACGAGATGGATGCCGAAAACGGACAAGCTATTATCTATGCCAAAGAAAGCGACGAGATAACCCGCAAGCTGAGTCTGAAATCCAGTGAAGGAGGTTACAAAGTCACCATCGTATGGCTACCCGAAAAGCTGCATGAAGTATGCGCCAACAAGCTGCTGAAACTGCTGGAAGAGCCACCCGAGAAAACGATATTCCTCCTCATCTCCGAAGCTCCGGAAATGATACTGCCCACCATCCTCAGCCGCACGCAGCGCTTCAACATTCCTAAGATTGAAGAAGCCGACATAGCCGAAGCCCTGCAGCAGAAGTACGGAGTGCAGCCCCGCGACAGCGAGACGATAGCCCACCTGGCAAACGGAGACTTCATCAAAGTATTGGAGACCATCCATCTGAACGAAGAGAACGAACTGTTCTTCAACCTCTTTGTCAGCCTGATGCGACTCTCCTACCAGCGCAAGATACGGGAAATGAAACAATGGAGCGAGCAGCTTGCTGCCATGGGACGCGAACGACAGAAGAACTTCCTGGACTACTGCCAGCGCATGACCCGCGAGAACTTCATCTACAACCTGCACCGCAAGGAGATGAACTACATGACGCTGCCCGAACAGAACTTCGCCACCCGTTTCGCCCCCTTTGTCAACGAACGGAACGTCATGGGTATCATGGACGAACTAAGTGAAGCGCAACGCCACATCGAGCAGAACGTAAACGCCCGCATGGTGTTTTTCGACTTCTCTCTCAAAATGATTGTTTTATTGAAACAATGAAAAGTGGCAAAATAATGAAATGCAAAGTATCAAATCGTAAATAGTAAATAAATAGATGATGGAATTTAAACTACATAACGGAAGCGGAGGTCTCTGCTGCAAGAGTTGCGGCAGGCAGGACAAGCAACTGAACACCTACGACTGGCTGGCCGACATACCGGGCAATGCCGATGAGAGCGAGCTGGTAGAAGTTCAGTTCAAGAATACCCGCAAGGGATATTTCCGCAACAGCAACAAGATACCCCTGGAGAAAGGCGACATCGTAGCCGTAGAAGCCACCCCCGGACATGACATCGGCGTGGTGACCCTGACCGGACGTCTCGTGCCGCTGCAAATGAAGAAAGCCAATATCAAGTCTGAGGCAGACATCAAACGCATCTACCGCAAGGCGAAGCCCGTAGATATGGAGAAGTACAACGAGGCAAAAGCCCGCGAGCACGCCACCATGATACGCTCGCGCCAGATTGCCCTGGACCTCAACCTCAACATGAAGATTGGTGACGTGGAATACCAGGGGAGACGGCAACAAAGCCATCTTCTACTACATCGCCGACGAGCGTGTGGACTTCCGCCAGCTCATCAAGGTCCTTGCCGACGCCTTCCGCGTGCGCATCGAGATGAAACAGATTGGCGCCCGCCAGGAAGCCGGACGCATTGGTGGCATCGGTCCCTGCGGACGCGAACTCTGCTGCGCCACCTGGATGACCTCCTTCGTGTCGGTATCTACCAGCGCTGCACGCTTCCAGGACATATCACTGAATCCGCAGAAACTTGCCGGACAATGCGCCAAGCTGAAGTGCTGCCTCAACTACGAAGTGGACTGCTACGTGGAAGCACAGAAACGCCTGCCCTCACGCGAGATTACCCTGGAAACCAAAGACGGCGAGTTCTTCTTCTTCAAAGCCGACATTCTGAGCAACCAGATAACCTACTCAAGTGACAAGAACATCCCTGCCAACCTGGTGACCATCAGCGGCAGACGCGCCTTCGAGATTATCGGTTTGAACAACGTGGCATCAAGCCCGACAGCCTGATAGAAGAAACCCATCGCTCCGAGCCCAAAAAGCCGGTGGACTTGCTGGAACAAGAGAGTCTCACTCGCTTTGACCGCAGCCGGAAAGGCAAGAGTGGCGGTGACGGCAACGGTGGCGAGAACAGCAACAACAGCCGTAACAAGAGAAAGAAAAAGAGTGGAAACGGTCGTCCGCAAGGAGGTGAGCAGCAGGGTGCTCCGCAATCCAACAACCAGAGAGAACAATCCAGGCAAGACCGGCAACCGAGACAGAAACAAGACCGGCAAGCACCCAAACAAGGTGAACAGCAACAAGGCGAACGTCAACAACGGAACAATAACAACCGTCGTCCGCCCCGTAACAATAAGCCCAAACCTCAAGGTGAAAGACCTGCCCAAAATGACAAACCGGCTCAAGAATAGGAATCTCTGCCTGAAAGGTATCATACTACTGTTTGTCGCAAGCCTGCTGAGCGCTTGCGACAAACAGACTGTATACCATTCCTTCCAATCCCTTCCCACCGAAGGCTGGCTGCGCGAAGACACGCTCTCTTTCGACGTGAAGGTCACCGACTCACTGACCTACTACAAACTGTCTTTGGAAGTTCGTAACCGAAGCAACTACCCCTATCAGAATCTACCTCTATCCATCTGCTACACCACCGCAGATTCCATTCCGTCACCCACGGACACCATACAGCTAATCCTCGCGGACAAAGAAGGAATCTGGAAAGGTGACGGCTGGGGAGGCCTCTATCAGACTGCCGTCTCCGCAGGAAGCGTTCGAATCGGCAAACCCGGCACCTACCTCTTTAAAGTGGCCTATACGCTACCGGACGAAAGGCTGCAAGGAATCAATGACATCGGCATCAAACTGAAGAGATAGGAACTCCCTATTGTTCTTTATCACCTTCTTCTAACAACCACCTCAGTCTCCCACTCACGTCTCCTTGAAGCGGAAACGGGCGGGGTATCATAACTTGCCCTCTTACCTCATAGCGTTACGTCTTTTACGCCAGGATGTAACGACGACCGTTACACCAGCATGTAAAGGGCGTTACAATATAGCGTAAAAGTCGTTACGATACAGCGTAAAGGACGTTACAATGCGATGTAACGGCCGTTACATTACGATGTAAACAATGTGTAAATGCAATGTAATGATAATCAAGTCCATTCGTATGTCCCACAAGGAAACGGTCATAACTAAATTCGGCGATTACGTCCCGCATCAATCCGCAGAAAGATAAACAGCAAGATTGTGAATCCCCAGAGAGAAGAACCTCCGTAACTGAAGAAAGGCAACGGGATACCGATGACGGGGGTCAGCCCCAGCACCATGCCTATATTGATGAATAGATGGAACAAGAATATACTAAGCACAGAATAACCATACACCCGGCCAAAGGGAGATTGCTGCCGCTCGGCCACGACAATCAGCCGTAAAATAAGAATAAGGAACAGTAATAGTACAGCCGTAGACCCTACGAATCCTTCCTCCTCACCCACGGTGCAAAAAATGAAGTCCGTATCTTGCTCCGGCACATACTTCAGCTTTGTCTGCGTACCATTCAAGAAACCTTTGCCGGTCAGCCCCCCGGAGCCGATGGCTATCTTCGACTGGTTCACGTTATAGCCGGCACCAGCAAGGTCCTCTTCCATACCGAGCACCACCTTGATACGTATCTGTTGATGGGGCTCCAGCACTTTATTGAAGAAGTAGTCGCTGGAGTAGAGGAAACCTATCGAACCCAAAGCAAACAGCCCAATCAGAAAATAAGATAAATGGCGCTCGCTTAAAGAAAGAAAGACAAGATACCCGATAACAAGTGCACAAAGCCCCCACTGCACCCACACCAAGTTGAAGGGTACCACATATTCCGAAATCAGATAAGCCACGAGCAGCACTCCCAGCGAACCGCCGATAATATTCCGCGTGGGCTCCCAGCGCTTTTTATAGACCCACACCATGCCTCCGGCAAAGAGCAGTACCATCAGCAGCACGGCAAATTCTCCGATAGGCGTCGGTGTATCGGCAATCATCACCGCATCAAAACGGATGCCCACCACAAAGTAGGCCACTGCACATATACCCGAGAACAGTACCACGCCCGGCATTCCCTCCCGATAAAGCATCAGGAAAAATGCAGAGTACACCAATGCCGAACCCGTCTCCCGCTGTAGGATAATCAGCAACATGGGGAAGAGAATCAGGAAAGCCAGCATAAGGGAGCTTTTCCAATTCTTCATCGTAAACGAGTAGGCACTCATATACTTGGCAAGCGCCAGCGCCGTGGCAAACTTGGCAAACTCCGCCGGCTGCAAACTGACCGGCCCCAGGATGAGCCACGACCGCGACCCTTTCGTGTCGGGCGCAATGAATATCGTGACAATCAGCAACAGCATCAGCCCTATATATATAAGGTAGGAGAACATGTCATAGAGGGAATCATCCAGCATCAGCAGCACAAACCCCAGCCCGAAGGAACATATAATCCAGACAAACTGCTTGCCGGCACGCGTAGAGAAGTCCAGAAAGTCACGGTCACCATAATCATAACTCGCCCCACAGACACTGAACCAGCCGAATACAATCAGCAGCAGGTAAACGACAATCGTCACCCAGTCCAATGATTTCCATATGCTATCTCTCCTTGTCACCAATTTATTTACGATTTTACTATTTACTATTTACTATTGAAGTCACTCACCGTTCATCCCTAACCCCTAATCCTTAATCCCTAATCATCATCTCTCCTCATCTCCGTAAAGTATCACCCGGTTACTGAATTCTTCCGCCCGTATCTCATTCTCGGGCGACAGCTTTCCATGCAGATACTGGTCCATCATCATGGCACCGATAGGTACGCCATACGTGGCACCGAAACCACCGTTCTCCACATAGACGGCAATGGCTATCTTAGGGTTGTCCATCGGGGCAAAGCCCATAAAGACAGAATGGTCCTTGCCGCGGTTCTGTGCCGTGCCCGTCTTTCCGCAGACCTCCACACCCGGCAGGATGGCTCCCGCCATGCGGCAAGTGGCGCTACCCGTACTTCCGTCTACAGCGGCACGCATGCCTTTCACCACCATTTCATAATATTCGCGGTCGATGGTGGGATAACGGGGATTGCGATAGATGCTGTCCAGTTCATTGTCTTCTATCTCCTTCACGATGTGCGGAGTAATGAAATGCCCCCGGTTGGCAATGGTGGCACCCAGATTGGCTATCTGCAACGGGGTGGCGAGAATCTCTCCCTGCCCGATGGAGATACTAATCACCGTCAGACCGTTCCACGAACCCCGATAGGGCTTGTCGTAGAACTTTGCATTCGGTATCAGTCCACGCTGTTCGCCGGGGAGGTCGGTACCGAGCCGATAGCCGAAGCCCTGCGATACCATGTGGTCTTTCCATACGGTAATGGCATTCTGCGGCGAACCGTATTTTTTATCACCGAACATGCGATACAATCCCCAACAGAAATAGGAATTACAAGAGGTAGCGATGGCAGGAATCAGCGACAGAGGCGAACCATGTCCGTGACATCCCACATGAAGGCCTTTATGATTGAAACCATGCGCACAAGGGAAAGTCGGATAATCTTCGTGGATAATCTCTTCCTGAAGGAAAGTCAGTGCCTGCGCCGTCTTGAAGGTGGAGCCCGGCGGATAAGCTCCCATGATGGCACGGTTCAACAAAGGCTTCCGCTTGTCCATCTGCAGCAGGCGGTGGTTCTTTCCCCGCTGGCGCCCTATCATCAGATGAGGGTCAAAGGTAGGCGAGGAAACCATGCACAGAATCTCACCCGTAGCCGGTTCGATGGCCACAATGGCACCGATTTTGTGTTGAAGCAGCCGTTCGCCCAACATCTGGAGGTCAATGTCGATGCCTAGTGTCAGGTTCTTGCCGGGTACGGAGGAACGGTCCAACTGTCCGTCCATGTAGTGTCCCTGGATGCGCCCGTGAGCGTCACGAAGCAGAATCTCCACCCCCCTTCTCTCCACGCAGATACTTTTCATAGGATTTCTCGATGCCTTGCTTGCCTATATAGTCTCCGCGAATATAATAGTCATCGTTCTCAATGTCTTTCTTGGACACTTCGCCGATGTCTCCCAGCAAATGGCCGGCAGAGTTATAGGTATATTGACGGATAGTACGCCGCTGAATATAGAAACCTGGAAATTTGAACAGCTTCTCCTGAAACACACCGCACTCTTCGGCAGAAAGCTGCGTCATGAACACCTGATGGGTGTATTTGGAATAACCGGGGTTCATCCAGCGGTTCTTGACGTCCTTCATCCGTTTGTCAAACTGCTCACGGGTAATGTTCAAGGCACTGCAAAGGTCGAGTGTATCCAGCTGCGTCACCTCCCGAGGCACAAACGTAATATCATAGGCAGGCTGGTTAAACACGAGCAACTTACCGTTACGGTCGTAGATAGCCCCCCGTGATGGATATTGTATCTTGTTCAGAAAAGCGTTACTGTCCGCGTTCTTCTTGTAGTCATCAGTCATGATTTGCAGGTCGAACAGCCGGAACACGTAAATAAGAACGATGACAATAGCCGCCGCTCCAATTACATATTTCCGCTTTTCCAGTGTATAGTCTTTCATCAATTCCTAATCCTTAATCCCTTTATCCTTTCTTTCTTATTCCCTCAACAGCCATAATGCAGGTCACAGTAAGCAGGGTACTTGCCGCAATTCTCAACAACAGCGTACCAATATGGGCAAAAGAGAAGAATTCGAGGGTAAGCAACAAGCCGTGATGTATCAGCACACTCACAACCAGATATTTCAGGAAAGGAAGAATCCCCATTGTACGGATGGCCGGAACCAGTGTATCCAGCGTGTCACGAGGCACGAACAGCCGCAGGAAAGTGGGGCGCAAGAAAGCCAGCAACACCGTAGCGGCAGCGTTCATCCCCGGTGTGTCGGAAAAGACGTCGACAGCCAGCCCTAAAAAGAATGCCCACAACATCAACGCATTGCGGGGAGTGTCCGACTCAAACTTCAGTATCAAGTAGATATACAGAAATGGAGTGGCATATCCTGCAATATGCACATTGTTCAATATCAGCACCTGCAACAGTACCAAGCCTATGAACCATCCTATTTTATGCAGATAATTAATTAACAACGCTAATGAGTTATAAGTTACGAGTTACAAGTTATTGAGTGTATAAGTTATAAGATATAAAGATGATTAATCCCTAATCCTTAACCCCTAATCCCTAATTTCTTAGTCACTTCTCGTCCGCCCTCGACTCCAATGCCTTTTGTTCATCCTGCCCGTTGCGGGAAATGACGCGCACATTGCTCACCTTTCCAAAGTCCGTAGCCAGCTTTATCTTCAACAGATACGAAAGCCCGTCGTGCGAGTCAGACATGTCATCCACCGTCCCCACCATGACACCTTCTGGAAACACGGTGGAATAGCCGCTGGTCACTACTGTATCTCCCAGATTGAATTCGGCATGCCGGGGCAAATCCTTCAGATAGGCAAAACGGGAATTACCTCCCTCCCACTTCAAATAACCGAAATAATCACTGCCCACAATCTTACAGCTGATGCTTGACTTGCTGTTCAGCAACGGAATGACCAACGAGTAATGGGGAGAGGTCTTATACACAATACCCACCACGCCATTGGCATCTACAACTCCCATCTCAGGACGGATACCTTCTGTTGTTCCACGGTCTAAAGTGATATAATTGTCAGCCTTGTTCAAGCTGTTCTTTATGACATTCGCCTTGAATATCTGATACTCCGTAGGAGCAAGCCGTTCCATGCTGTACAACCTGGCGGAGTCCAATCCTTTCTCCTTCAAGACATTTTCCAGAAACGAAAGCCGCTGCTCCAGCCACATGTTGCGGTCGAGCAGGTCTTCGTTGGCCGTCTTCAAGTGGAAATAGGAAGTGATGCCACCCGATATTTCATAAACCTTCCCCGCCACGCCATTGGCAGAGGTGAAATACACACTCTGCTGGTAATGATTAAAGCGAAATAATAAAATAAAACTGGCAACCTCTAACAGAAGAAAGAGGAACCAGTAATTATATTTAATGAGAAAGTTTAATAAATTTCGCATATGCCTTTATTACCGCATCAAGAATGAGAAACGGTCCACATTCTTCAATGCCACACCCGTACCTTTGGCAACTGCATGCAAAGGATCTTCGGCAATGTGGAAAGGTATGTTAATCTTATCGGTCAAACGCTTATCCAGTCCACGAAGCAATGCACCACCACCGGCAAGATAGATACCGTTGTGCACGATATCGGCATACAATTCGGGAGGCGTATTTTCCAATGCGCTCAAGATGGCTGTCTCAATCTTAGAGATAGACTTCTCCAAGCAATGCGCCACTTCCTGATAGCATACCGGCACTTCCATGGGCAATGCCGTGATGCGGTTCGGACCATGAACGATATAATCTTCCGGAGCATCCTCACCAAGTTCCGTTAAGGCAGCACCCACATTGATCTTAATACGCTCTGCCATACGCTCGCTGACCTTCACATTGTGCTGCGGCTCATGTATTCCTGAATATCGGCTGTCAGGTCATCACCGGCAATACGGATGGAGTTGTTACTTACGATACCTCCCAAAGAGATAACGGCAATTTCCGTAGATCCACCACCTATGTCGACAATCATGTTCCTTCCGGAGCTTCCACGTCGATACCGATACCGATAGCAGCAGCCATCGGCTCGAAAATCAAATAAACGTCACGTCCGCCGGCATGCTCGGCAGAGTCGCGCACGGCACGCAGCTCCACTTCGGTACTGCCCGAAGGAACCCCGATTACCATGCGGAGTGACGGAGAGAAGAGACGGTTACGGTTGTTCACCATCTTGATAAGTCCGCGTATCATCTGCTCGCAGGCATAGAAGTCGGCAATCACACCGTCGCGCAACGGACGGATGGTACGTATGTTTTCGTGGGTCTTTTCGTGCATCATCTTTGCCTTGTCACCCACGGCAATCATCTTATCTGTACGGCGGTCCAGAGCCACAACCGAAGGCTCATCCACCACAATTTTCCCATTCGTGATGATGATGGTATTGGCTGTTCCCAAGTCCATCGCTATTTCTTGTGTAAAAGAGAATAATCCCATTAATATTTACGATTTAACTATTTACGATTTACGATTGATATTCCTCTTGTTTACAATTTGAGATTCAGACTTACGATGTAACTTCAATCGTAAATCGTAAATCGTCAAATCGTAAATCCGAATTAGTGTTTAAAGTGACGGAATCCCGTAGTCACCATGGCAATGCCATGCTCGTTGCAATATTCAAACGAGAGTTCATCCTTGATGCTTCCACCCGGCTGGATGACGGCTGTTACGCCTTCATTGCCGGCAATTTCCACGCAGTCGGGGAAAGGGAAGAATGCGTCACTTGCCATTACAGCGCCATTCAAGTCGAAACCGTAAGTTTTTGGCTTTCTCGATAGCCTGCTTCAAAGCATCCACACGGCTGGTCTGACCTACACCACTTGCCAACAACTGCTTTCCTTTTGCCAGCACAATGGCATTCGACTTACTGTTCTTCACAATCTTGTTTGCAAAGAGCATATCCTCAATTTCCTGTGCAGTGGGAGCCTTCGTAGTTACAGTCTTCAATTCTTCTGGAGTTTCCACCTTAAGGTCGCGGTCCTGAACCAATACGCCATTCAGCAAAGAACGGAACTGCTTCTTAGGCAGAGCTGCCGGCTTGCGGACCAGGATAATACGGTTCTTCTTCTGACCCAGGATTTCTAACGCATCTACATCATAATCGGGAGCGATAATCACCTCAAAGAACAGTTTATTGATTTCTTCTGCTGTTTCCTTATCAATCACGGCATTAGTGACGAACACACCGCCGAAAGCCGACACCGGATCGCCTGCAACGCATCTTTCCATGCTTCCAGCACAGTGGGACGTGAAGCCAGTCCACAAGCATTATTATGCTTCAGGATAGCGAAAGTCGTATCCTTGAATTCGTCAATCAAGTCAACGGCAGCATTGATGTCGAGCAGGTTGTTATAAGAGATTTCCTTACCGTGAATCTGGTCGAACATCGCATCAATATTGCCGTAGAAATAACCTTTCTGATGAGGATTCTCGCCGTAGCGAAGTGCTTCTGGCTGTTTACCGAACAACGGAAAGCAGAACCTTCCTCGGCATCGAAATAGTTGAAGATAGCAGAATCATAGTGTGAAGACACTCCGAAACGCCTCTTTGGCAAACCAACGGCGTTCTTCGATGGTAGTAGTGGCTCCGTGTTCCATCAGCATGTCGCGGAACGGCTGATATTGTGCTTGCGAAGCGATGATAACCACGTCGTTATAGTTCTTGGCTGCGGCACGAATCAGAGAGATACCGCCTATGTCAATCTTTTCGATGATGGCAGGTTCTTCGGCACCACTGGCAACGGTAGCCTCAAACGGATAGAGGTCAACGATGACCAAATCTATTTCGGGTATCTCATATTTTTCTATCTGTTGCATATCTTGTTCCAAACCACGACGGCATAAAATACCTCCAAAAACCTTCGGATGCAAAGTCTTCACGCGTCCGCCCAGGATGGAAGGGTATGTAGTGAGGTCTTCCACTGCCTTGCAGGGATAACCCAGGGATTCTATAAACTGACGGGTTCCGCCTGTTGACAGAAACTCTACTCCTTCTTCATGCAGTTTGGTAATGATTTCGTCCAAACCTTCCTTATGGTAAACAGATACCAGAGCTGTTTTGATTCTTTTTGTTTCAGACATGGATTTGCGTATTAAAGTATGCGTATATTAGTATTTGATGCGCAAAGTTACGAAATTTTGTTTATTCATACATACATTCATACACAATAAATTAGGTATAATTAAAAAAGGCGGCATCTGTTTCCAGTCTGCCGCCTTTTTTTAAGGGTTATTTTGTTGGTTTACCAAATAGATACACGTTTTTCTACCGGCAAGAACATCGGGTCTTTTTCTGTCACGTTGAATGCCTCATACCAAGCACCGATTTGCGGCAATGCACCGTTTACGCGCCATTCGCCCAATGAGTGCACATCACTCTTTGTGCGGTTCAACACTTCTTCGGGACGGATATCATTAGCCCATACACCTGCGTATGCCAGGAAGAAACGTTGTTCGGGAGTAAGACCATCCAGCACCGGCAGCGGATTGGCAGCCGTAGCTTTCTTGAATGCCTGATAAGAAACCTGCAGACCACCGTGGTCGGCAATATTCTCACCCAATGTCATGCGTCCGTTGGCATATACACCCGGAGCAACCTCGATGCTATCGAAGAAGTTTACCATCACCTGGGCACGCTCGTCAAAGTTCTTGGCATCTTCGGCAGTCCACCAGTCTTTCAAGTTACCGTCCTTGTCGTACTGGCGACCCTGATCGTCGAATCCATGAGTCATTTCATGACCGATTACCACACCGATGGCACCGTAGTTGAAGGCATCATCCGCATTCATATCGAAGAACGGAGATTGCAGGATAGCGGCCGGGAAACAGATTTCGTTGGTGGTCGGGTTATAGTAAGCGTTGACGGTCTGCGGAGTCATCAGCCATTCGTCCTTATCCACCGGCTTGCCGGCCTTGGCTATCATTTCGGCATGGCTCCACTCGTTGGCACGTTCCATGTTTGCCCAGTAAGAGTCGTTTTTGATTTCCAGTGTGGAGTAGTCTTTCCAAGTGTCGGGATAACCAATCTTCACATGGAAGGTAGCCAGTTTCTCCAGAGCTTTCACCTTAGTGGAATCACCCATCCAGGCAAGATTCTGGATACGTTCGCCCAGGCTTTCCTGCAAGTTCTTCACCAAAGTCACCATACGCTCCTTGGCAGCAGCAGGGAAATATTTCTCCACGTACATCTGACCTACAGCTTCGCCCAGCGCGCTGCTTACAGTGCTTACCGCTCTCTTCCAGCGGGGCTGCATCTCTTGTGTACCGCTCATGGTGCGGCTGTAGAAGTCGAAGTTCTGTTCTGCCATAGCATCGTTCAGCAAGCTTGCGGCAGAATCAATCAATTTCCATTGCAGATAAAGGCTCTGCTGTTCAATGGGCAGCGTATCCAGAATATCGGCAGCAGCTTTCAGTGAAGCGGGCTGGCCTACGATGATTTCCTTCACATCCTTCAAGCCCATGGCAGACAAATAAGCATCCCAATCGAAAGTAGGATAATTCTTCTTCAACTCTTCCATGCTCCATCTTATTATAGTTGGCATGCGGGTCACGCAACTCTACCTGTGAGCGGGCAGCTTTGGCAAGACGGGTTTCGATATTCATCACCGCTTTCCATACCTTTCTTGTGCAGCAGCCTCATCAAACCAGCCAACTGAAACATCTTGGCAATATGTTCCTGATATTTATTACGGATATTTTTAGTCTGCTCGTCATTCTCCAGATAATAATCGCGCTGTCCCATTCCGAGACCGCCCTGATAGGTCTGAACCATATTCATGGAACTGTTCATATCATCAGCACCAACATACATGGCACGTTGTAAGGCGATGATTCCTTTCTTCTGCATATCGCCCGGCGAAGGCATAAATTTCTTCTTTATCCTTCAAAGCAGCCAGCTGGTCCAGTTCTGCTTTGATCGGAGCTACACCTTCTTGATTCAGCTTCACGCTATCCATTGCGATATTATAAAGATCACCCACTTTTTGTGCCACGCTGCCGGCGTTCGTGCTTTCTTGGCGGCCAGTTCTTCAATCAGACCTTGTATCTGTTCACGGTTGTTTTCTGCAACATATAAAAGAACCGAAACTGTGAATATTCAGTCAGGAATCGGATGTTCTTCATCCAACCGCCACAAGCGTATTGATAAAAACTTGTACCCGGCATTGCCATGGTATCCAGATTAGCAAGGTCGATACCGGACGTTAGCACGGCCTCTTTCTTACTATTACATCCTGTTGTCATAAGGCATACGGCAAGAATTGGTAAATACTTGGTTACTTTCATATTTCATAAACATATAAAATATAATTTTTAGTGATTCTTCCAACTCCACGAAGTACGCGTCCCATTCTTCCATCACGATAGCATCCAACTGCTGTTTCAATTTCTGATGCCGTTCATAGAGTTGCATATCTGATGCTCCTTCGGGAGTTGCCATCTTGTGCTTCCAAAATAGCGATGGCAGATTCTGTTTCTTCTATCGAAGCTTCACAATCGGCAACGCTGACGTTCCAGTTTCTTGATCTTTTATTAACTCCTTCTGCTGCCTCATAAGAGAGTTTATTCTGCCGAGGGTTGAACCGGTTCTGCACCAACATTTCCCGATGCCCCTTGGCCGGCCGTGGGCGAAGAAGGAAATAAAGGGGATTCCTTTCTGAAGTTCATTCAGGCTATCGATCTTCTTCTTTTGCAGAAAATCGTAGATGCCACCAAAGTGTTCTTTTACAGTTCCACCTCCGAACTCATATACTTTAGTCGCAAGTCCATCCAGAAAATCACGGTCGTGGCTGACAAGAATCACTGTTCCGTCAAATTCTCGGATAGCTTCCTTCAATACATCTTTCGAACGCATGTCCAGATGGTTGGTAGGTTCGTCCAGGATCAACAGTTCACCGGCTCCAGCAACAGCCGGATCATAGCCAGACGGGTACGTTCTCCGCCGGAAAGTACTTTTACTTTCTTATCCGAGGCTTCTCCGCCAAACATGAAGGCACCCAAATATCCCGTATCTTCAACCGTATATCCCCCGTCGCCACCCGGTCGATCGTATCAAAAACGGTCAGATTTTCGTCCAGCATTTGTGCCTGATTCTGTGCAAAATAGCCGATCTTCACATTATGCCCCAACTGAAGCTTTCCTGTAAAATCGGTGATCTCTCCCATTATGCATTTAACCAGGGTGGACTTACCTTCACCGTTCTTGCCGACAAAAGCGACCTTCTCTCCCCTATTGATAGTCAGATTGACGTCGTGGAAAACGACATGGTCTGCCATACGCTTTGCTGCACATCCTCACAAATCACAGGATAGTTTCCGCTGCGGCTACTGGCAAACAAATTTCAAACGGAGGGAAGAATTGTCTTCCTCGTCCACTTCAATGCGGTCTATTTTTTCCAGTTGTTTGATACGGCTTTGTACCTGTACGGCTTTGGTTGCCTTATAGCGGAAGCGTTCGATGAAGTCTTCTGTATCCTGTATCTGTTTCTGCTGATTCTCGTAAGCACGGAGCTGCTGTTCACGGCGTTCTTTACGCAAGACTACGAACTCATCGTACTTCACTTTGTAGTCATAAATCTGACCGCAAGTGATTTCGATCGTACGGGTAGTTACGTTATTAAGGAAAGCACGGTCGTGGCTGACTAATACGACTGCATTGGCACGTGTAGACAAAATTTTCCAACCACTGTATACTTTCAATATCAAGGTGGTTGGTCGGCTCGTCGAGCAAAAGCACATCCGGACGGCGAAAGCAACTTTCATTAATCAATTTATCTACCATCAATGGAATGAAGAATTCACTCTTCAAGTTTTCCATATTCTTAGGATCACTCAGAAATGCTTAAAGAATTCCTTGCTGTAAGCAAAGTAATCAGGAGTGAAGCCCCAGAAGTTCATGCTTACCGGAGTTGTGTCAGGGGTAGCTGTCCATTCGCCATTGTCGTCAATATACTTCACTTCTCCGTCTATGCGCTGAATCTTGGTACGTTCTACAACGGAAGTCAACAACTTGTTTGCATCTGTACTACAGATACCGCGAGATACCGTACCGCTTTCGCTCAATGTGTTCCTACGCGGAAACCTACCATTGAATATACGTTCTTGGAACCTTCAGGCAGTGCAGCCAGGAATTTACCCATTACCTGGAAAGAGTCGCGGCCGTAGAAGTCATCGCAGTTGATCACTGCAAACGGTTCCTGTATCACGTCAGCTCCCATCATGACAGCATGGTTCGTTCCCCAAGGTTTTGTACGTTCTGCCGGGCAGGTGAATCCTTCGGGCAGGTTGTCCAATGCCTGGAATACCAGTTCGCAAGGATGTGACTTTCATATTTGGAGAGGATTTTGTCGCGAAAATCCTGTTCGAAATCTTTACGGATAACGAAAACGAGTTTGCCGAAACCGGCGCGAATGGCATCGTAGATGGAATAATCCATGATTGTTTCACCATTAGGACCCAGTCCTAAGACTGACATACAGTGCAGGATTAGCGATTCAGCTGCGAATTTCCTTACGCGCATCAACCAAACGTTTCCGGCATAAAAAACTCTTGAAGATACGGAAACGATATTCCACATTCGCCTCAAAACTACCCGTCAGACGGCTTCCGCCGGATGGTATCCGCCCGGACCTGCAAGAATTGTTCATTAAATCGTGGCATTAGTTTAAATGCGGGGCTATTTTATTATTCTTGTCCATATTCCACAAATGGCGAAATTCCGTATTCAGTTTCACAAACTGTGAACGGAGCCCGTTGCTCTGAAAGGTTTGCTTGGTAAACGGGATTACCGGCTGGAAATCGTAGGTAGCATTTCGCCGAATGACAACAGTTTATAATTTAAACTCTTTTTGGACGGTTCAACGTTGAATGTCGAGGGGTGATACTATAAACGGAATCGTAGTGCATTTCCGCCGGAAAGTTTCAAACTGGCCCCTTTTACCCAAACGGAAAATGCGGGAAAACGACTCTCGGAAAAGTCAGAGAGGTAGAAAGTCCCATCTCCCAACTGTTCATCAGAGAGCTTCTTCTCTCCTCCTCCGGTCTGCCATTCGTAAGATCCTTTCAACTTGACATTCCAGCTTTCGCCACCTCCGAATACATTGTTACGAGTGACGCCGAAAGATGCCCCGGGACCGGTTCTGGTCGTTACTTTTGGTTACTACATTCAATTCCAGTTCAGCGTCCAACGGCTTGGCAAAAGTGGCCTGCATCGTTACGTCCAACGTATCACAAACAGCTGTTGTATCTTTGGGGCATATTGGAAATCAATATAGCTGAATATACCCAGCTGGCTCAGTTTCTCCTGAATCTGTTCCTGACGGTACTGGCTATAAAGGCGGGTACGGTTGGAAGCTCTCATCTGTTTGCTCCGCACAAATTGTTGATAATTCATCCACCGATAAAGCATATTAGGACGTACCCGCAACTTATTATAATAGTGAATATTCAGATTCTTATACAAGATACTGTCGTTAGGAGCTTCTCCGTTCTTTCCGAAAAGATATACCGAAGCGTCACCCACGTAATAAGCACGTTGGGCAGCAGTAGGTAAACCCGGAACGGGAATCAGACGAAGGCTGATATGACCGCCGGGCACTAATGTGGTGTCTGCCTGATAAGTCATATAATCCGGACGGAAGAAAAAATATCCCCGGTTACGCAAAAGAGCACTGATGCGGGAACGTTCTTCATCCAAATCAACCACATTAAACTGTTCACCCGGGGTAATGTAGGACATACGGCGCCCACGCTCCATAATGTTCAACGTTTGGGGAGTGAAACGCTGATAATACACGGTATCTATGAAATAAGGGTTCTTCATGTCTACCGTATACAGAAGACTTGCTTTCAGGCTGTCTTTCTTATCGACCAAAGTTTCGCAAGTCACTTTTCCATTGAAGTAACCATAATCACGGAGCAGATTGGTAGCTACCTTCACACGCACTTCGGGTTGACCGTAGAAATAAACACGGGAGGATTGGCGGCAAAGCGGTTAAACATCCACTTGCCAAATCCTTTCTTATACTTCACAAAGTCGTTATACATCCACATTTTAAAAGGAATAGGCAGAAGCCCTCCAAACATCTTCGTACTAGGTGTCTTATCGAGTGCCGCCTCAATCTCTGTCAGCGCCGTCCCTCCTACCGGTGTTGTTGATTTATTCAATATGACAGTCTTGCTTCCGGTATAGAGAATTTCACCTTCGGGAAGATGTTTCGTCACCGAACAAGCCGACAGCAACACTACACTTATCAGCCAGCCAGCCAATATATTAATACGTATATCTTTCATTCTTACTTCTTTTTCTTAAAGATGAACAGTTCACTGAGTTTGTCTAGCTTCTTGCGAAGCACAATACCGACTCCGGTTTCCGTAATCTCCCCTTCGAGCACACTCTCGTAGTTCTTGTCGTAGAATAGACGGACATAACGGGTTCCCGTACGATCCAAGCGATATTCCAAAGAGATGTTATCAATGAAAGACTCCGCATCATTCGTCGCATTCTCTCCTTGAGATACCTTACCGCCGATCACAATCTGAAAACGATTGTTAAACAGGCGTTGTGAATAACGGAAACTATAGTCCGTACGTTTGCTACCAGTCTCTGACAGTCGTGATCTTCGATACCTACAGAGAGGCTCGCATTTTTCAAGTTCCCCATCAGGGAGTTGATCTGGCTGCTTAATACAGAAGTCAAAGCAGATCCCATATTCAACTTGCCGAGGCCGCCCCCACCCCCGCCAATCGGTCCGGTGCCGAGATAGGTTTTCATCACATGATATAAAGAGCCTGTTTTCCTCGCTCTTCCGCTCCCATAGCAGTCAGCTCGTTCTGTACGGTCGCATCTTCCGGAGCTGAACGTCGAAGGCGAACGAAAGATTATCCAAGCGGTTCTTCACTACGACAGACACATCAAAATTAACCATACGTGTTCCTCCATTCTCTCCTTCGGAAACAGACGCGCGGATACGGTCAGTTGCTTTAAAGTTCAACATGGGGTCCATAGGATTTCCGGTCCATTCTACATAGCTGCCGTTGTCGATAGCAAATTCTTTGGCAGCGATGACAGGCAAGGAATACTTCATCAAGCCACCACTCAGGGTGTAGCGTCCGGTCAAAGTCAGGTCGCCCTGCGGAGTGTACTTCATCGAGAGATCACCCCCGCCTTCCAGCTCGACACGATTGTCATTGCTTGCGTCCAAATCCACTTTCACGCGAACAGAAGGGTCAATGTGTACCATCATCACCATATCCAGCCCCCCCAAAGAAACCGTAGGCACTTCTTGCGAACAACCGTAGTAGTGTCACTGAATGAAGTAAAGGTCACCAGACTTCCCAGACGGTCCTGCACAGTCAACGGTGAATCGGTCAGCATATAGGAAACGTCTGTATTGCCTAACAAACTCAGATTGCCACGCATATTCAACCCGTCTAACGGCCCTTTTATAGTCGCCCGCAAATCAGCATATACTTTGCCGTAGACAAGGCTCTCACGGGTGCGTTTTGCATCCAATAAGGTATAGTTCTCCGCCAACAGGTTCAGACTTGCCATCGGCCGGGACATATCTCTGAAATCGACAGATCCGTCAATCGTAAATGGATTCTTTCCTGTGGTATAAATAGCGAACTTATCAAAGATCCAAACGATTATTCTTCAATTGTACCGGGCGGTTATCAAACCGGAAGTTAGCACCATACTGCCGGGACAGGACAGTATACGCTATCCAATATCAGTTCGCCATTAATTAAAGGTTGTTCGGTGCTACCCGTAATGCTCAGTTCTCCGTCCATATCACCGGCTAATGTAACAAGTTGATCGGGGATGAATACGTTGGCTACACGGAGCGGGAAGTGCTCCAAAGTGGCATTTACTTCCAGGCTATCTTTTCCTGTCCGGGTTGGAACCAACTTCCCATCTGCCACCAGCACTTCCGCCTGGTCGTGATTCAGATAAGCATTCAGATATTGTTTTCCCTTGTTCGCCCGGCAACCACGTAGCTCCTAATGCTACGTCACCGATTCGCTGACGTTCATAAGTCAGCTCGTCAATAGATGATTCAACCGAGAGTTGAAGATCTTTTTCAGTCTGCACGTAGTGTGCTTCCGCAGAGAACAAACCGGTTATTTCCGGGAAGTAAGGCAACACACTCGTTATCTCTTGCAGACGGATTCTTCGGATTTCGACATCTATATTCTGCAAAGAAACAGTGTCCCCCTCGCACCGAATGTACACGGAATCCCATGCCTTCATCGTCCCACATGTCTACATTAGCGTAGACACGCATATTCTTATGCAGATATATCCAGTTGTGATTCTCATTGAAATGAAATTTACGGAATGCAATAATCGGTTCTGCCGGAATCAGCGTAAAAGCCAGTCCGTCTCCTTTCCCGCGTCCTCCAACCAGCGGACGGGCATTGACACCAAGCAGTACACCGGTTTCTCCTTTTCCATTCTTAAAATCTGCTAGTAGTTCCGCATCCCGGTCACGAATCTCTCCTGTTAGTGTAGTAGAGAAAGAGAATTGCGGATTCTTCGGTCCGTTAATAACACCGGCACGCAGGTTCATGCGGGTGGTATCTTGCTTGACCGTGAAGAAGACAGTATCCAACTGCAAGGTATCCACTTTCAAGGCGTGAATGGCTGCTTTTCCATTGATTCCCCAATCGGGGGCTGTGCCAAATTTCATGGAGGCATCATGGAAAGATATCTTTTTAGTTGCCAGATAATATGCCAAAGGGTTTTCCTTGCCCTGCAGAGAAAGAGAAAACTGCCGACGGTAACGCCTTCACGCAAAGCAGCGTGATCCAATAACTTTTCATCTATCTGTTTCATCAGGACGTCGACAAAGCGGGTAGACTGACGTATCAGCGGATATACACCGGCACGGGCACTCAGAGTTGAGTTTCATATCACCGGATGTGAAATAGGTGAAAAACGGTTCTGCCGTGCCTCGTCCGCTTAAATTGAATGCCAGCGGACGCTTCATCGGCTTCGGTATAAGCCCCAGTTCGTGTAAGTCAAGCTGAGTGACGTCAACCGTCACTTTTCCATCTGGATAACGATGTGCCAGATTGTATTCTGCATCTGTCGCCGTCATTTTCAACAGCGCATTGTCACTTGTCAGATTGAGCCGTCACCAATGCACCTTCAAAGATTCTCCAGTCAAATGGACATTGGAAAGCTGGTAGCGGGCATAATGAAGTTGATCCAAGGAGAGATTCAGCTTGGCAAAAGAATGGAAAGACATAACATCCAATCCTCTACCAGCGGCATCTGCCGAAAGAGACAGTTCATAGATTGAGTCTTTCGGGAGGAAATTATGAAGCTGCAGGTCATTTATTTTTAAGTCAGCTGTATAGACCTCTGTCAAGCTATTTAATGCAGCATTTACATTCATGCTGCCTTGTACCTTCTTTCAAAGGTCAAGCTTTGCCTTATACTGAGGCCCGTTCATCTCCATCTTCGCCACCAGATTCATACTATCTGGAACCACCAGAGAGCCATTCGGGTGTCACCCGGTCAGTCCCGTCAGAAAGTTCAGATTTTGAGTGACCATATCCAGACCAATAGTACCCGAACGCCTCAAACTGTCTGTCAGGTTCTCCAAAATACCATCCTCCTTTCAGCGAGAAAGCACCCGGCAGATCTACAGTGAAACGTGAAATCTGCATTTCTTTCAGATTTCCATCCGTACCGGCACGCACCACTAACGGACGGAACGGATATGCTTCTTTGAACGTCTGAGGCAATCCGCCGGCAAAAAGCATGACGTCTTCCTTGCCAATATAGGCACTAAAATTGGCGGATAAACGGCCTGTAGTCGGAATGTTCACAAGTTCCCAATAGGTCTGGGCGGATAAATCGATCTCTGAATGAGGAGTTTGCAGCTTCAAATCAGGAATACGGATAATAGAATCATTAGAAAAGAGTCGTCCTGTCAGCGACGTAATGCTCAGTCCCGAACGTTCTTCCATGGTTATTTCGCGAATGACGGCATTCATGTTTCTGCCTTCGTAGAGCAACGAGTCCAGACCGATACGGATGTTCCGGACTGCCATATGGGAAGCGTCAAAACCTTCTGCCGGACCGGCTTCTCCGGTATCATAACTGGCAGAGGCACCCGACAAAAGAAACTGCCTCAACCCATAGAACTGGTTCTTTAAATCCGCTTTGGCATCGTCAACAGTCGCTTCACCTATATAGGCTGCCATCCGCAGGGAATCAACAGGAAGTTGCATACTGAATGATATATTCTTTAATTTCAGCTGATGAAGATCCACTTTCCAGTTTACAGGAGCAGAGGCTGTGGTATCTTTAGGAGTAGTCGTGGTATCATTCATCAAGAGTTGTATATGGGTATCGGATAACTCCGCCCGGTTGACAACTGCTGTTTCATTAGACAGATCGACGCCATGACTTTGCAGGAAGAAACGTCCCAGAACGCCTTTAATCTGCATTCCTTCTATCAGGTCGGCAGAATTAACCGCCACCTGACTCAAAGTGACTTCGTCCACTTCTACTTTTCCCTTTATTAACGGCCATGCCTGTACGCGGACATTCAGGCTTTCCAAAGACAAAAGGGTGTCCGGCTGTTGAATGACCTCCACTCCCCGAACCAACAGATTAAGTGGGAAACGAAGGTCTATCCGCTCTACCTGAATCTGCATGCCGGTTACTTTAGAGGCGTATGCAGTAACCTCCCGACGCAAAAGATTCTGAACAGGCGGTATATAAAGTAATACCATTAGTATTACAAAGAGTATTATAGGAGTAAGCAGTATCCAGCTTACCCAACGTATCCATTTTCGTTTCATGTAAAATGTGTCAGTGTAATAAGGTGACACAAAGTAAACAAATTACTTTGAAAAAAGGTTTGTCGAAGAGCTAAAATGTGAGAAAACCAGCGACATCTTCTCTTTTTACTACTAGCCTATGTCTGTGCCGCGCCTTTGGCACAACTGTGCCACGCCTTTGGCACAACCGTGCCAAGCCCTTGGCACAAGTGTGACAACGGAGTGGCACAGGTCGTACACCGGGAGCTTAACCTGAAGCACATAGTAGCTGAGATCTAACATGCCTCCAGACCATAATCTTCAGCAGCGCGAATCACTTTGCGAACTGCCTCCAGCGCTTCCAACGCAGTCTTTTCTATATCATCGGAGAACGCTTCTCCACGACAAGACTCCAGCCATTTTAATGGAGCAACTGACTCAGAAACACCTATTAAAATAAAAAGAGGAAGCAGTTTATGAGCCATGGCGGCAATTCCGTCCACCTCCCTGTCAACCAATGCCTGCTGCATCCGTTCGGCATTCTTTCCGGTCTCTTCGACAAAAGTCCGGATAATGGAACGTGCTGCTTCCGGATCATCTTCCGAGAAGGCGGTCAGGGCAGAGAAATTGAATGAAGGATGAGCACTTTCACGCTTTGAATCAATCTCTGTCGAGGGATTCTCTTCAGGTAGTGCATCTGTTGTCAGTTGCATATCGTGTGTTATATGTGCCTCATCAGCCGCCATCTGACCTTCATTCAAGGTCAGCAACAGTTCTTTTACTGTAAAAGGCTTGTGCAGGCAACCGGCAAAGCCATGTTCATGCAACGCCTTTTCATCCATTTCACTGCGTGCCGTGACAGCAATTACCGGAATATTACGGGCCTGAGGGATATTAGAGGCACGCAATAATTTTACCAGATCAAAGCCGTTGATAGCAGGCATCTGTATATCAGTCAGCAGTACATCAAAAGTTGAAGAACGCAATTGTTCTGTCAGTTCCTCCAATTGTTCACAACAGACTGCATCAATGCCATGTTGCTTCAGCATGGCAGCAGTCAGGTTCAGCTGAATCTTATCATCATCAATCAGAAGCACACGGATAACCTTCATAGGTGGGATAGCGTCTGTTTCTTCATTCAATGTATTCTCTTCAGAAGAAGCATCCTCTCCGGGAACCTCTGCACCTGCCGGTATTTTTCTGATTCTGCTTCCAAAAGGCTTATTCTCCACAATCGACTTACCTACCGGAAAGAGTGGCAACACGACAGTGAAGCAACTTCCTTTTCCCAAGGTACTTTGCACATCGATCGTACCTTCAAGCAGAAGAACCAACTTATGTACGATAGACAATCCCAGCCCGAATCCTTCTTCTCCCTGCGCACCGGGAAGGCGGGTAAATTCCTGAAAAATACGTTCCCGATCTTCTGACGCCATGCCTTTTCCGGTATCCGAGATCGCTATCGTCAGCTTCGAAGCATCATAACTGACAGATAACGTTATCTCACCCTGCTGAGTGAATTTCACAGCATTGGACAAGAGATTATTCACAATCTGCTGAATGCGCAAAGGGTCACTGATATACTTCTCCGATAGCTCCGGAGCAATATGACATTGCAATACCAAGCCTTTTGCCGCTGTCAGCGGTTCAAAGCAAACACGGATTTCCTCAAATAGCTGGGACGGATTAAAAACAATCCGGTTCACTTCTGCTTTATTAAGGTCGAGCCGATGAAAGTCGAGCAAGTCGCTGACCAATTTCAAAAGATGTTCCGAAGAGCTCTTCATATTGTCAAGATAGAAGCGCTGCCGTTCGTCCTCCGTCAGCCGGGACAACAGTTCCGTATATCCCATGATTGAGCCTAACGGAGCCTTGAAGTCGTGAGTAATAGCGAGCATTAGCTTTTCACGGGCAATAAGCAGGTCTTCCGCCCGCTTATTAGCTTCTTCCAATGGCCTTCGGTAACGGTTGCTGCGAGTGATATCCCGCATGATCAGAATCAGAAAAAAAGCAGACAGGAATACAGCACCAATAGCGATGCCTGCAATGATGCTTGCCGACCGCATCCTCACTTCCTGCTGAAGTTCGGCATCCTGACGGGCACGTTCAGGTCATTTCTTCCTCATACCCTGCTTAATCAAGCTATCCATCCGTGCCGTCAACTGCGTGTTCATCCGCTGGTACTTTGTACTGGTACGTCGGATTGTTTTTCGCCGTTGCAAGCGTTTTTCTTCGGTAGCCATGCGAATCTTATGCTGAAGAGAATCCGCCGACTTAACAGGTTCCAGAATTGTATCGGTAGCCACTTCCAGAGAAGTGTTGACCAACACGGCAGTATCTTTTTTAGAAGGTGCGAACACTTCCCCCAAGCGTTTGAAAAAGCCCTTCTTTTTGGGGGTAGTTATCAAAGAATCACGTTTGGTGATGACCCGATGCTGTACCCGTTGCTGGGTAATCACAGAATCCTGTTCGGATATGATTTCTTCAATTTCTGAAGCGGAAAGCAAGCTGTCATTCGCCTCGCTCAATACCCGCAGCATCTGAAGGGTATTCTGGTCCTTTTCGTGAAGAAGGGTCAGCAGACTGTCTGTTCTCAGATTCTGCTGATCGTCTGCAGCCGACAGTGTTTCCATTTCCTGATGCACAAACACCAGAGAAAAAGAAGAATCGCCAACAGCAAAATATAGCCAATGGTTATTTTCAGTTTGGTGAAGCGGAAGGAAGCCATAGGCAAATAAAGATTTTGAATTATTTATTTTGAATCGGGGACGGAAGTTTCGTCTTCTGATGGAAACGCCACCATAACATCAGACCGGCACTGGTCAACCCAAAAGGAAATGCCATCCAGACACCTATTATCCCCCATTCCATGACAAATCCGCAGAAGTAACCTACAGGAAGCGAAATAATGAAATAGGCAATGAAGGCGATAATCATCATTAATTTCACATCTGAGATTCCACGCAAAGCATTGGCAAAGTAATCTGCAGTCCGTCGCCAAACTGGTATACCAAGAATGGGAAGATCAGTGGTCACCATAGCAGCCACTTCCTGCTGTCGGTAAACCAGCCTCCCAAGTAATTCCGGCAAAGGAATACAATCGAAGAAAGCACAACACCCAACGCCATCATCAGATGAAAACCTGCATAAGCAGAACGACGTACATTGAGTATGTCGTTCTGCCCGTTGAAGTTGCTCACACGAACAGCCACGGCAGCACCCATGCCGTAATACATCATAAATGTAAACTGTGAAATAGCCAACATGACCTGATGCGAAGCCAGAGCGATCGTGCCCAGCCAGCCGATCATGATCGCACTTAAACTAAACGAGGCTGTCTCCATCCCCATCTGAAAAGCAATCGGCCAACCCAGAGTTTAACCGTCCGAAGATAGCCCGTAGACCACCCCAAACGATAGAAGCCGACTTTGTAACGAAGAAAACGAGAACTCCGCAAGAAGATAATAACAAACACGAGCACCATCACAATACGTGAAAACAACGTACTGACACCGGCACCCAGCAAACCCATTTCCGGCAAGCCCAGCTTTCCGTATATCAGGATATAATTACCAATGATATTCAGTACGTTTCCACCGAGTAATATCCACATGGCAGTTTTAGTGTCCGTAATTCCATCCGTAAACTGCTTGAAGCCATTGAAAAGCATAACAAAGACCAATGAAGCCAGCAGCACCAGATAATAAGGTTTAATCAGAGGAATAAGTTCCTCCGGCTGCCCCAGACGTTCCACATTGAAGTAAAGGACAGTCATAGCAAGCGTGAGTAAGAACGCTACCAATAGATTCGCTAACAAACTGTTACGCAATGCCTGTCCTGCCGGAGCAAACTGATGGGTTCCATACAAGCCTCCTACAATAGGAGTCAGCCCATACGAAGAAACCCGTGCTGAAAATAATCACCAGATTGAACACATTATTGACGAAGGAGGCTGCACCCAGCTCAATCGTACTATGGTGCCCGATCATTAACGTATCCGCAAATCCAAGCACGATTACTCCTATTTGACCGATCACAATCGGCAGTCCGAGAGAGATGTAATGTTCCTTATATATACTATAGATATTTCTCATTTATTTTTCCGTAGTTAATCGCATATCCCGGCAACTTTGCATCCCGATGTTGCCTCTATAAAATGTCCCACTCCAAAGGAGAGAATCAGGACACTTGTTTCTTATAATAAAGTATCACTCCATTCTCTTGCCGGAAAGCAGACTGGGCAACTCTTTGCAACTGTCCGGCAGTAACAGCGCGATAACGGTCCACTTCCTTTTCCATGTCTTCCGCTCTGCCTAACAGTTCGAACCAAGCCAGGTTGGTTGCGACATTCAAATAATTGATGTTGCCGAATATCTGTGTGGACTCGAATTTGTTCTTTACTTTTTCCAGTTCCTGTTCGTCTACAGGTTCTTGCTGCAACCGCTCCAGTTCTTCACGCACAGCCGCTTCCGCCTGTTCCAGCGGTACACCTGCCGAAGGTTTGCCCGAGATATGGAATAATCCGGCATCTACACTGCCGGAAATATAAGCGTCTATACTTGAAAACAATTGCTTCTGTTGCACCAAACGCTGATTTAACCGGCTGGAACGTCCGTTACTCAACACATCCGACAAAATATCAAATGCATAATAATCCGGATGATCATGGCTGCACATATGATACGCCATGAATAAAGAATCGAGAGGAACATTTCTCTCTACCGTCAGCCGCCTTTCTTCCGTCTGCTCCTGTTCTTGTGGAAGATTCCGTTGAGGAACTTCCCGCGAGGAATAGAGCCAAACCATTTTTCCGTCAATTCCACCGCTTCTTCGAAAGCAATATTCCCCGTTACAGCTAATATTGGCATTTTTCGGAGCATAGAAACGGAAAGAAGAATGCCTTCACTTCTTCCAGCGTAGCATTGGCAATATGCGACAACTCTTTCCCAATGGTAGGCCACTGATAAGTATGCGTCCGGTATGCCAGAGGACGCAAAAGATGTCCGATATCCCCATAAGGCTGATTCAAACATCGCTGTTTGAATTCTTCCATTACTACTCCCCGCTGTACCTCCAGACTCCGCCCGCTGAAATCGAGACTCAGCATCCGGTCAGACTCCAGCCAAAAACCGGTTTCTACATTCTGACGAGGCACAGTGAGGTAGTAATTGGTTATGTCATTATTGGTCCAGGCATTATTCTCTCCACCTGCCAATTGCAGCGGCATATCATAATCGGGAATATTCACCGACCCTCCGAACATCAGGTGTTCGAACAAATGGGCAAAACCGGTATGTTCGGGATCTTCGTCGCGTGCTCCCACATTATATAATATATTAAGGGCAACCATCTGCGTACTTTCGTCCTGCGAGTGTACCAGACGTAACCCATTATCCAGAATATGCCTGTTAATCTTCATCTACTTCAGTCTAGTACTTCACCTTTGCTATTTTTACGTCTTCTTCGGGGCGGTCGCTACGGTCGGTTTTCACCTGCTGGATTTTATCCACAATATCCATACCTTCTACCACTTCGCCGAAGACTGTATATTCGCCGTCCAGATGTGGAGTTCCACCTACAGTAGTAAGCCTCTACCTGTTCCGGCGTAAAATGGAATTCCGGTTGTTTAGCTGCCAATTCCTGAGCTTCTGCAAACAAGCTTTTCCTGCAAATCATAGAGCCCATTTTCATCGTTTTCTTTTCGCATCTTATAAATTTCCTTCATATGCTTCTGAGCCAACGTATTGAAAATAACATTGATCTTATTTTCATTCATCTGGCTTTCCATGCCCAGCAAAGTGGAATCATTGTAGACTTACCCGTTACAATATAGAACTGGCAACCGGAAGATTCCTTTTTCGGGTTCACATTATCTCCCTGACGGGCTGCGGACAGGGCTCCTTTCTTATGGAAATATTTAGGATACACAAACTCAGCAGGAACAGTATAACCTACGTCTCCGGTACCCAGCATTTTTCCTTTCGGCGCATTCTTTGAGTCCGGGTCACCGGCTTGAACCATAAAATCTTTGATGACACGATGGAATAGCGTGCCTTCATAAACACCCTCTTCCGCCAGTTTAATGAAATTATCACGATGTTTCGGCGTCTCGTTATATAGTTTAACCTCAATGTCTCCCAAGTTGTTTCAATCTTAACCAACGTTTCGTTGTCCATATCTCCTCCTTTTTTTGTTCCAGTTTTGCAGGCTGTAAGTCCACAAAACGATATGGTTAATAGTAAGTAGAATCTTTTTCATAACACTTTTATTTAATTTAAGTTTGCAAATATACCACTTTCGCCCAAATCCTCTTACCTTTGTGACTTAAAAGAATCAAAACCTGACATGATGAGCTCCATATTGATTATTGAAGATGATATCACTTTTGGAATGATGCTAAAAACCTGGTTAGGACAAAAAGGACTTTGAAGTATCGTCAGTGAGTAATATTGCCCGCGCCCAGAACACATCGAAAGCCAAAAGGAGCCGATCTGATCCTGTCAGACCTGCGTCTACCCGACCACGATGGTATCGATCTTCTGAAGTGGATGAACGAACAGGGAATCGATATACCTCTGATTATTATGACCGGCTATGCCGATATCCAATCCGCCGTACAGGCAATGAAACTGGGAGCACGTGACTATATAGCCAAACCGGTAAATCCGGAAGAATTGCTGAAAAAAATCGGAATGCTTTGCAAGCAGAAAGAACCTCAGCCGTTCATAACACTGCCAAAGCCCCTGCAAAAAAAAGTACTTCTGCCGTATCCTCCAATAATGCCAGAAAATCATCATGCTTATCTGGAAGGAGAAAGTGATGCAGCCAAACAACTCTATAATTATGTAGGTCTGGTCGCTCCGACCAATATGTCCGTACTTATCAACGGCTCCAGCGGAACGGGAAAAGAGTATGTGGCGCACCGTATCCATCAACTTAGCAAACGAAACGATAAACCGTTCATTGCGGTAGACTGCGGTTCTATCCCCAAAGAACTAGCTGCTTCCGAATTTTTCGGTCACATGTGAAAGGTTCGTTTACAGGTGCACTGACTGACAAAACGGGAGCTTTGTTGCAGCCAATGGCGGTACTATCTTTCTGGATGAAATAGGCAACCTTGGTTATGAAGTGCAGATACAACTGCTTCGTGCCTTGCAAGAGAGAAAGATACGTCCGGTAGGTTCTACACAAGAGGTAGCCGTAGATATTCGTCTGGTATCTGCCACCAACGAGAATCTGGAACAAGCCATTGAAAAGGGTACATTCCGCGAAGACCTTATCATCGTATCAACGAATTTACCCTCCGTATGCCCGATCTGAAAGAACGGAAAGAAGATATTCTGCTCTTTGCCAATTTCTTCCTCGACCAGGCAAACAAGGAGCTTGACAAACACCTGATTGGTTTCGACTCGAAAGCATCACAAGCTTTACTCAATTATCACTGGCCGGGAAACTTGCGCCAAATGAAGAATATCGTGAAAAGAGCTACCTTACTGGCACAAGGCAGTTTCATCACTCTTCTTGAATTAGGAACCGAATTGCTGGAGACGACTACTGCTTGTCCGGCAAGTATGGCGCTACGCAATGAAGAGACGGAGAAAGAACACATTCTGGAAGCATTGCGCCAGACCGGAAATAATAAAAGTAAGGCAGCACAATTGCTCAATATCGACCGGAAGACATTATATAATAAACTGAAACTATATAATATCAACCTATAGAATATAAATCAGCGCTATTTATATATTTAGAGGGGGATACGCCAAACTGTTCCATAAAGTGCTTACGCAAAGTACGGGTGTCGGAATACCCAACCATTTCCGAGATTTCCTGAATTGAATAGTGGTTCTCCAGAATTAATGTTGCCGCCTTGCTTATACGTATACTGCGGATCATATCAATAACCGACAATTCACTGCGCTGTTTCACCTTCCGGTATAAGGTTGGCTGACTCATGTTCAATTGCTCCGCCAACATCTTTACATTAAAGTCTACATTAGAAAGATTGGCTTCTATTATAGAGATAAGCCGCTGCAAAAGGCATCTTCTTTCTCTCCTTCTTCTGACTTCCGTTTCAGCATCAGAGCTTTTGTATAAATCCGTTTCAATCGCTCACGCTGCAAAATCAAGTTATCCACTTTTGTTTTTAATACCTCCGGATTAAACGGTTTCATCATATAATCATCCGCTCCGCTATTGCAGCCCTGCATGATATCAATATCCTCCGCTTTAGCGGTCAACATCAGAATAGGAATAGGAGCAGTCTCCTGCTGCCTACGAATTTCCCGACAGCAAGTAAAACCGTCTTTTACGGGCATCATCACATCCGAGATTATAAGGTCGGGCAACTGTTCTTTTGCCACCCGCACTCCTTCCTCCCCATCCCCGGCTTCATAGACAGTATATCTGGAAGCAAATAAGCTCCGGATATATTCACGGACATCTTCATTATCTTCTATTATCAGCAGACTCTTTTTAACTCCCGCCTCCTGCACATTATTTTCCGACGCCGGAGAAAACGACTCTGGTTCCAAATCCTCATCCTTTATTTTTTCCTGCTGAGCGTCTACAAGCTCATAAGTATCTTTTGCAAAATGCGCTTTTCCTTCGGGAATATAAAGGGCAAAGGTACTCCCTTCATCAGGCACGCTCTTTAAAGTAACCAATCCATGATGCAAGTCCATCGTAGTCTTCACAATATGTAGTCCCACTCCTGCCTTTGTTGACATTTCCGGTCTATTATCGCCTGTTATGAACGATTCAAAAATATGTTTCTGCAACTCTTCCGGAATCCCCGCACCCGTATCCGAAACCGTTATCCGGCAATAGCCTTGACCGTTTCTCATGGCAGGAGATACGGAGAGCAGAACATGTCCTCCCGGAGGCGTATACTTAAAGGCATTAGAAAGAAGATTCTGCACAGCCGAAGTAATCTTTCCCTCATCTACCCAATACAAAAGCCTCTCATCGGGTAAATCAACATCAAAGTGCAGTTGTCTAATTTCGGACATCTGCCGGAACGGTTCCTACACATTACGAACCAACTGCACCAAATCAGTCTCTGACAATTGAAGCCTGACCATTCCAGCCTCTATCTTTTGTATATAAAGCAACTGATCGACTAAAGTATGCAGTGAAGTCGCATTCTTATATATGAGTTGCAATTTCTTATAAAAGTCCTCCGACGGACTATACCGTTTCATCAGTTCCTGCACCGGAGCAAGAATCAGAGTCAGCGGTGTACGCAGTTCATGGGCAACTCCCGTAAAAAAGTTCTCACGTTCCACACGTATCTGATGTTCTTTCTCACGCTCCAGGCTGACCGTCAGCAGTTCATGCTTCATCTGCATTTCGTGTTCCATTCGTTTTTGGCGAAGTTTTATCAACCGCATTCCATAAGCTACTCCTCCCAACAATAACAGAGAGACGAAAAGCCGAAAAACAAAAGTCTGGCTCCAATGAGGGAGAATAACAATCTTCAATGAAGTTACCTCCCCAGTCTCACCATTCGGATAAATATTCCTCACTTCAAACACATAATCTCCGGCAGGGAGATTGGTATACGAAGCTCTCTCTCCCTCATCAGAGATCAGCCAATTCCCCTGATAAGGTAAAAGCCGGTAGTTATATTTCTGTCGTTCATCCGAATAGGACAAGTTATTGAAACTCAAGGAGAAGTCCCTATTATCATTATCCAGTACAATCCGCTCTGCAGAAGAGATTATTTGATTGAGTATAATCTGATTATTTACCTTTTCCCCTATCCCAACAGGACGGTTATCAACTTCCAAACCAGTTATCAATACACGCTCATTCGTTGGATAAGCATTTATTTCCTCCGGATTGAAATAAGTCAGGCTCTGATTATTCCCGAAGAATAAAGTCTTATCACTGAATATAGCAGAACGGTTACTACCCGCTATGTAGTAGTTATAGAAAAGATGCTGGCGACGGCCATAACGCGATATGCCGGAGTTACTTCCCAGCCAGACATGCCCCTCGTTGTCTTCTGCCATACAGCCGATAAAGTTACTGCACAATCCGTTATTCGTTGTATAATGCGCGCTGATTGAATTCTCTCGGGGAGACAGGACAGCAAAGCCATCCGTATAACCTATATATAAATTTCCATCCGAAGATGCCAGTAATGAGCGTACCGAACGATATTCCATATTCATTCTTCCCTCATATCCGTTTTCTACGGATATATCTCCGGAAGCAGATTCAACCAATCTGCAAACTCCCATATTACTTGTCCCCAGCCATATTGTCCCATCCTTGGTCTGAACAATCGCACGGATAAAGGGTTGTCTTTTCTCATTCAAATACCGTTCAGCAGATAACTTGACGCATGTACTCTCCTGATGATTATACAACAGCAGCCCATCGCCCGTACCTACGTAGAGCCTGTTCTTATTATCCATATATAAAGCCCATACCGAAGCCCTGTTGGCAACACCATCCACCAACAATGAATGAACAACAAAACGACCGGTCCGGATGTGGCAGACAGTCAAAGTGCCGTCTATATTGCCAAACCACAGATTTCCGTCTGCGTCTTCCAGAGCACATAACATCGTTTCTTCGGATTTTCCACTTCCTGTATCTACTTTAGAAAAACTAAGTTTTTTCCCTTGTACGTATGGCATGTCACTTCGCATGATTCCTTTATGATAGGTCGCTAACCACACTCGATGATTATCATCCAGAAGGATACTGCATATTTCGTTATGTCTGTCCTGATAATAACGGTCATAGAACTGTGACCTCAAATCCGAATACATCACCCCTCCCCCATTAGTTCCAATCCAAAGAAGGCCATTCGGATCATAATAAGCAGAAATCATACGCGTTTCCAGATTCCGGTAAATCTGCGTATGTGTATTGCTATAAATCTCTGATGTCAATTCTTCCGGCTGCTTTTCATCCGGCATCAATAGTGTATAGCCACCCCATGTCACTGCCAGATATCGATTGTTACCAACAAATACAATCTGATAAACATCTGTATGGGAAAGGAGATTCTCCTTTCCTGTTCCACCAAACGAAATTCGGTCAATATGTCCCGACTTCGTATGATAGCGTACAATACCTTTGGCAATGGTTGAAATCCAGACGATACCGTCTTTATTTAAAATGGAAGTAACTTGTAACGGTTTTCCGTCTGCCAACGATATCTTTTGATACGATTCCGGAGTATCCGGATGAAACAGAATCAGATTCCCCGATTAGTAGTCAGCCATATCCCGTTCTTATCTTCTTCACGATAACAGATAGAAGAAAAGACTGCTCCGTTTTTTTTTCCTCTAATAACTGAAACTCCTTTTGTATGTTTACCCGAACAGCATATGGCAGACCAATGGAGAGGAAATGCTTTAGGTTGTCTCGGAAAAGAGCCTGTCAAAACCCCTTGCCTGGACCAACTGGCCCGTGAAGGTGTGAATTTCACCAATGCTGTCAGCAGCTACCCTGTATCTTCACCGGCAAGAGGCATGTTGATGACAGGCATGTATCCGCATAAGAACAAAGTAACAGGCAATTGCAATTCTGCCAACGCTCCCTACGGAGTAGAACTTCCACAAGATGCACGCTGCTGGAGTAATATACTTAAAGCCAATGGATACCAGACAGGGTATATCGGCAAATGGCATCTGGATGCTCCCCATAAACCATACGTAGACACTTACAACAACCAAGGTGCAGTTGCTTGGAACGAATGGTGTCCCAAAGAACGCCGGCACGGTTTCGACTATTGGACCGCTTATGGCACTTACGACTACCATTTAAACCCCATGTACTGGGACACTGACACTCCCCGGGATAGTTTTTATTATGTCAATCAATGGGGACCGGAGTATGAAGCCGACAAAGCGATTGAGTACCTCAATAAACATATAGATAAGACGCAACCATTCGCCTTAGTCGTATCCATGAATCCTCCACACACCGGTTACGAGCTAGTGCCCGACCGATACAAGGAGATGTATAAAAATCTGAATGTAGAGACATTATGTGCCAACCGTCCCGACATTCCCGCCAAAGGCACTGAAATGGGCGACTATTTCCGCAACAATATCCGCAATTACTACGCCTGCATGACCGGAGTCGATGAAAATATAGGTCGGATAATCAACGAATTGAAACGTTTAGGATTATTTAAAAACACTATCGTAGTATTCACTTCTGACCACGGCATCTGCATGGGAGCTCATGAACAAGCCGGAAAGGATATCTTTTACGAAGAATCCATGAGGATCCCCATCCTTATCTCTTGGCCGGCAAAGATAAAGCCGAAAGACCGACCGTTTAATGATAGCTTTTGCCGACTTGTATCGAAACCGTACAAACTTTCGACTTATCCCGTCAGATTCTGGGAAAGAGTAAAAAAGAGGTTGTGCAACCTTATTATTATGTACAGTTTGACAATCACGCTACCGGATATCGCGGCCTACGTACGGCAACCCACACATTCGCAGTTCACGCAACCAATGGAAAAATAGACGAAACAGTTCTTTTCGACCGAACCAAAGACCCATATCAAATGGATAATATTGCCGGACAATCCCCCATCTGGTCCGGCAATTCAACAAACAACTCAAGGCATGGCTACTCCATACCAATGATTCATTTGCCCATTATCTGAAACCATAACTAAAGAAACACCATGAAAAAACTTTTGCTATCTCTCCCTCTTTATCTTATGCTGCTTACTGAGCTTCGCCCAACAGCAGGACATACCCACCCCCAAGCCTCATCAACTCAAATGGCATGAAGCTGAAATGGGTGCTGTCTTCCATTATGACCTCCACGTATTCGACGGCATCCGCTACGGACAAGGCAATAACCGTATCAGTCCCATTGAAGATTACAACATCTTCAACCCGACAGAACTGAACACCGACCAATGGGTACAGGCCGCTAAAGCTGCCGGATGTAAATTTGCCGTACTGACAGCCACCCACGAGACAGGTTTCGGACTCTGGCAAAGCGATGTCAACCCTTATTGCCTGAAAGCTGTGAAATGGAGAGACGGAAAAGGAGATATTGTCCGCGACTTCGTAAATTCCTGTCGCAAATACGGGCTGCAACCGGGCATCTACATCGGCATCCGCTGGAACTCACTGCTAGGTATTCATAACTTCAAAGCCGAAGGAGAAGGAGAATTCGCCCGCAACCGCCAGTCATGGTACAAGCGTCTGTGCGAGAAGATGGTTACAGAACTTTGTACCCGATATGGAGATTTATATATGATTTGGTTTGACGGCGGAGCCGATGACCCACGAGGTGACGGTCCTGACGTAGAACCTATTGTGAATAAATATCAGCCCAACTGTCTTTTCTACCACAACATAGACCGTGCTGATTTCCGTTGGGGAGGTTCAGAAACCGGCACAGTGGGATACCCCTGCTGGTCTACTTTCCCAGCCCCCTGTTCACATCATAAACGTATTGAAAGTAACATCGATCAGATCGAACTCTTAAAGCACGGTGACAAGAACGGCAAATACTGGGTACCAGCTATGGCAGATAGTCCCTTGCGTGGTGCCAACGGGCGTCACGAATGGTTTTGGGAACCGGATGATGAAAATAACATCTATCCGCTAAACACTCTGATGAACAAATATGAAAAGTCAGTAGGAAGAAACGCTACCCTCATTCTCGGATTAACTCCTGGCCCGACCGGGTTAATCCCTGTCGGAGATGTACAGCGCCTGAAAGAAATGGGAGACGAAATCAATCGTCGATTTTCCTCTCCGATAGCCCGCATTTCGGGACAAAAGAAAAGCCTGACACTGAAATTTGAAAAGAAGCAACCGGTCAATTATTGTATTATCCAGGAAAACATTAAAAACGGAGAACGCATCCGACAATATCAAATAGAAGCCAAAGTGGACGGAAAATGGCAAACCGTCTGCACAGGAGAATCGGTAGGACACAAACGGATCGAAAAGTTTGAACCGGTAGAAGCCACTGCATTAAAACTGACTGTAACCGAATCGATCGCATTGCCGGATATTATTAATTTCAGCGCATATTCTGTAAAATAGACAAGAGGCATGAGAAGATTTATCCACATCTGTTTATGGACATTGACGGGCATCTTTGCTACAGCATCGCTGTCTGCCCAGAACCCGTTTACCTACCATAAAGGAAAAACATACAAAGATGTTGCAGCTTACCGGATGGAAAAAAATATCGACCTGAACACCCATACTCCATCTACCCCCATAATATACGAACAGCAAGTACCGGAACATCAGGGTACACTTTCGTATAAAGTTGCACTTCCTTTGTATGTTCGTGGAATATTCTTCAGTCGTGATTCCCGTCCCGACGACTATCAATGGCCGAATAACACGAACCGGTTACTTCCTTGGGTATTCAGCCGCCTGGAAGACCTTACACGAAGCGATTATGAAGGTATCCCTTCCAATGCTCTACCGTCCGTATCGGGTGATGCACTACTCTTTGAACTCTCTGATGGAGAGTACTTATTCGCCAAGGCCATTGCTGGCGACAACAGCCTCAGCTGGTTTCAAGTTAATCAGGACGGGACAATCACGCTGTATATCTCCACGTTGGGAGAAGACGCACTAAACGGACAACTCCCTCTCCTTCTTATCCGGAAATCTTCATCTGTATATCATGTATTCAGCGATGCCTACCATTCGTTAACGGCAGATAATGCAGCAGTGCCCACTCTCCGTAAAAGAACCGACAAACAGTATTTCGATGCTTTTAACTATTTGGGGTGGTGTACTTGGGAACATTATCATTTTGATATCGATGAAACAAAAATACTCAATGATATCGACGCCATTGAATCATCGGGCATACCTGTACGTTACATATTAATTGACGATGGTCACATTGCGAATAAGAACCGCCAACTGACCAGTCTCGTTCCCGATAAAAAACGTTTCCCTAACGGATGGATGCGTATCATGAACCGCAAACAAGCAGACAAAATCCGATGGATAGGCTTATGGTACAGTCTTTCCGGCTATTGGCTGGGAATCTCTGCCGATAATGACTTTCCACCGGAAATCCGGCAAACCTTATATGCCTACAATGGCAGCCTACTGCCCGGCACAAGCACGGACAAGATAGAAGCATGGTACGAATATCATATCCGTACGATGAAAGAATATGGATTTGATTTTCTAAAGATAGACAATCAGTCATTCACTCTCCCACTCTACATGGGTGGCACACAGGTTATCCGTCAGGCAAAAGACTGCAACCTTGCTTTGGAGCACCAGACACACCGCCTGCAAATGGGACTAATGAACTGCATGGCACAGAATGTTCTGAACATGGACCACACCCTGTACAGCAGTGTGACGCGTGTCAGCATAGATTACAAGAAATATGACGAAAATATGGCAAAGTCACATCTGTTCCAGTCGTATACCAATACACTCATGCAGGGACAAACCGTCTGGCCTGACCACGACATGTTTCACTCTTGTGATACCATTTGCGGTAGTCTGATGGCACGTTCAAAGGCCATCTCCGGTGGACCTGTTTACCTATCAGACTCACCAACTGAATTTATTGCAGCTAATATCCGTCCCCTGATTGATGAAGCCGGAAAGATATTCCGTCCCTCAGCCCCAGCCGTTCCAACTCCGGAATGCATACTGACCAATCCATTGCAAAGCGGCAAAGCCTACCGGGTATTTGCACCTACAGGGGACGAAGCCACCTCAGTCATTTGTTACAATCTGAACACCTCCCCCTCTTACCAAGAAGTAGAAAGCTTCATCAAGCGGGAAGATTACTTTTTACGGGAAAATATCGAAGAATCCGCTCGTTTTTCTTCCGATAGCATTCTCGCATTCAACTGGGAAAAACAAAGCGCAGAAGTATTGACCGCATCCGAAAGAAAAATAAAGCTATCCGGATTCACAGATTGCCTGTTCCACCTTTGTCCTATCCGCAAAGGCTGGGCAGTTATCGGCATACAAGAGAAATATCTGTCGCCTGCTACCGTGCAGATACTTGAACGTAGTGCAGATACATTGATACTGGACGTCCATTGTACCGGCACATTGAGAATATGGGCTGATTCCGGCAAAAAGCAGGAATTACGGAGTATACCCATAAGAAAGACCGGTAGAATTGAAATAAAGAAATAACACTAAATAATCAACCGATGAACAAAAAAATACTTTTCCCCCTCACGCTCATACCACTGGTTAGTACCAGTCTGCAAGCACAGAAGTCCGTTCAGACACAACGGGTGGACAAACGTCCTAACATCATCCTCTTTATGGTAGATGACATGGGATGGCAGGACACTTCGCTCCCCTTCTGGACACAAAAGACAGACTACAATGAGCTGTATGAAACACCCAACATGGAACGACTTGCCAAACAGGGAATGATGTTTACTCAAGCGTATGCCAGCAGTATCAGTTCTCCCACCCGATGCAGCCTCATCACCGGAACGAACGCGGCACGTCACCGAGTAACCAACTGGACACTGCAAAAGAATATAAAAACAGACCGTAAAGATAAAGTGCTGGAAGTACCAGACTGGAACTATAACGGAGTAAGTCAGGTGCCTGGCACCAACAACACCTTCGTCGGGACTTCTTTTGTCCAGCTCTTGAAAAATAGCGGTTATCATACGATCCACTGCGGGAAAGCCCATTTCGGCGCGATCGACACTCCGGGAGAGGACCCGCACCACTGGGGATTCGAAGTCAACATTGCCGGACACGCAGCCGGAGGACTTGCCAGCTATCTGGGAGAAGAAAATTATGGTCACAACAAAAACGGAAAACCGATATCGCTCATGGCCGTTCCCGGACTTGAGAAGTACTGGGGAACGGAAACCTTCGTTACCGAAGCATTAACCTTGGAAGCCATCAAAGCATTGAACAAAGCCAAGAAGTACAACCAACCCTTCTACCTGTATATGTCTCAATACGCCATCCATGTCCCATTGGACAAGGACAAACGTTTCTACGACAAATACAAGAAAAAAGGCATGACCGATCACGAAGCCGCTTATGCCACGCTGATAGAAGGTATGGACAAGAGTCTGGGTGATTTAATGGACTGGCTGGAAAAAAGCGGAGAAGCTGACAACACCATTATTATCTTTATGAGCGACAACGGAGGACTTGCCGCCGAATCGTATTGGCGTGACGGCAAACTGCACACCCAGAATCATCCTCTCAACAGTGGTAAAGGCTCCACCTATGAAGGCGGCATCCGCGAGCCGATGATCGTCAGCTGGCCCGGTGTCGTAGCGCCTAACAGCAAATGCAATGATTATCTGCTGATAGAAGACTTTTATCCCACTATCCTCGAAATGGCAGGTATCAAAAAATACCAAACGGTTCAGCCTATCGATGGTATCAGTTTCCTGCCTCTGCTGAAACAAACCGGAAATCCTTCCAAAGGACGCAGCCTCTTCTGGAATATGCCTAACAACTGGGGCAACGACGGTCCGGGAATCAACTTTAACTGTGCCGTCCGCAAGGGTGACTGGAAATTGATCTATTACTATGGCACAGGCAAAAAAGAGCTATTCAATATTCCCGATGATATAGGCGAAAGTCATGACCTCAGCACGCAACATCCGGATATTGTCAGACACCTTTCTAAAGAATTAGGAACCTATTTGAGAAAAGTAGATGCCCAACGTCCTACAGTCAAAGCTACGGGTAAACCTTGTCTCTGGCCGGATGAAATCGAATAGTTTTCAACTGTTTAGTCAGGTATTTCATTTCCATGCCGTTTAGGGTAAGTTACCGCTAAACAAGCATTCTATTTGCCGAAACTTTCATTTTTATTAGTTATTTTATTTCGTAGTACCTAGGTGACGAATGTATTACCTAGGTGATTCAATTGTTCAACCTAGGTGATACGAAAGAAAAATAGAATAGCTATTGATTGTATCATAACCATTCTCGCATTATTTATCGTTACTTAGCAAAGTATATTACTGTAGAAATATTCCACACTCCCTGCCCCATTTTCCACACATTTCCCATACGTTTCCACACTATAGACAATGTACACAATCTACATATTTCACTTATAATCAACGCATTAACAGCATGCATCAGTCTTTGGCACACACTTTGACCTTTAATTAGCCGTTAGATAACGTAACAACCGATTCCCTAACACATAAGAGAGAATTGAAAACATATGTCTAATAATCATTAAAGCAAACGATTATGAAAAAATTAGTATTAGTAGTAGCAATGTTTATGTTTGTTTGTGGTGGTTCATTCCTTGTTAAGGCTCAGAACTCTGCAGAAGCTGCGACAGCCCTGACAGAAGTTAATGCAACAGCTATCGTTAATGATACAGTAGTAAAAGATACTGTAACCAAGAGCGAGGAACCTGTTAAGACAGAACTGAGTGCACCGACCGCTATTGTCAATGATACAGTAGTCACAGACACTGCATCCAAAGACAAACCGGCTGAGCCTGTCAAGGAATAACCTTACCAAAAACTCTCAGAACAAAGTCTGCTGAATAATAGTAAGCACACTACAAAAAAGTCACCCCTACTTCGTCTATTCCGGGGATGGCTTTTTATTTTCTTATTTTCCCTGAACGGGAATCATTCAACTATCGGTTTTCACGTTCCAGCACTGATAACCGGGCATACAATTCAACCAATGCTCCCTGATGGAGTATTTCCCAACCGGTCTTGGTAGTCCACCTCTCAGATCATCGTCATTCAGCAAGTTGTTGCCCTGATGACAGCTACTGCTCCACGCATGAATCATTGACTTCTCGATATCATCGATATATTTACGGTCATTGTCAATAGAATAAAGTTCAAAGAATCCGCGACACATGATCGTATTGAACCAGGCGTATCCCGGAGCAAGGATGTTGAAAGTAAGATTCAGCTCTTTGGAACGATAGGGCATAAACCATTTCTTATGACAGCTTTCAGCAATCGCATACGCTTCATCCAGATATTTCTGTTCGCCGGTAATCTTATATAAGAGACAGGCTGCCTGCAATGGTTGTCCGGAGTTGTAGGAATACTTGTTTTTTCAAGGTCGCCCGGCAAATTGGGATCATCCTTATTCGGACGCACATTGTCATAAAATAAATGGTCGGACTTATCTTGCAATACATCGAGCATATAGTCGTAACATTTGATCGCCCAGTCCAGATATTCCTGTTCCTGAGTTGCCTGATACATCTTACAGCCCATCACAGCAGTAGGTCCGGTAGAGCAAGAGTGCTTGCTGGTAGTATGTTCGTTCAACTCTTTCCAGTGCACGCCTCCTCCACAGGTCTCATCCCAACCGTGATCAATCAGGTAGCGCCACACCACCTTTCCCTGTGTCAGATAACGCATCTCTTTCGTTTCCGTACACCAGTCGACCATATCGAGCCCGATCCATACGTTATCATCGTAAAACGTTCGTTACCGGCAGCCGGGTAGCAGGAATAAGCCAAAATTCCATGATCCAACTGGCAGAAATACTGTATTCCTTTGAACATCATATCATCCATTGCACCGTAAAGATTCTCCACTTCGCTCTCTTTGGTTGCATCACGCATAGCGACAAATGCCGAAAGACCGCCACCTTGTCCCCAAACTAACGCATCACCATCCCAATAACCTTTTCCATCATATGGATAATTACCACGCCAGCAGCCTCCTGGAACTCTTGCCGAAATAATATCCAATGACAGAAGTCATGTAAGAATGTGCACGGTCCAGCATTTCCGGCAGTTTCAGTTCCGGCTCATCCACCTTTTCATGATAAGGCATCATAATACGGCTTTCGGGTACCGATCGCTTGCCGGCTTTACTGATAGCTACGGCAGAAACTTCGTAAGTAGCAAAATAAGGAACTTTCAACAGATATTCCTGTGTAACATCACGTTCTACCTGTATGATGATATGTCCCGGTGAGAAGTCGGTAGCACGAGACAAGCTCGCTTCCACGTCCCTGTAAGAGAGTTCTACCATATCCACGTCGCGATTACTGGGATTGGTCCATTTCACCAGAAGTTCATTCTCGTTATTGGTAGCTTCTACGGAAAATGAACCTACCGGAGAAATATTGCCACTGATGGGATCATTCTGTTCTGAGTTTGACTGATCATCATCACTACAGGACGGAAGTAATGCCAAAGCCAAGAGGTTCAATATAAACAGTTTGAATATTGCTTTCATTTTTCTTCAAATTTAGAGATTACTTAAAAGGTACTTCGATAGGAGCTTCCCCGAATCTGCTCATTGGGAATTCTGTAGCATTCCAACTATCGTACTTAGAGATATGCATTAATAATTCATGGTCGGAATTAGTGCCATCCTCAATATAAGCAACCGGTGCACCGGCTGAGAAATCCCAGCGAGCCAATAATCCTTCCGGATTGACTTCTTCAAGATTCCATGCGTTAGCCTTTAACTGTTCTTCCGTACGACAAACATACCATATACGTGCTTCGAGTATAGCACCATCAAGGAAACGTCTATTGTCACTAACTTTTCCGATAGATACTCTTCCACCATCATTGCCTGCACAAAGGTCTATCTCAGAGTAATCTATATCCGTTTTATGAGTATCAGTCCACTGAAGTTGTTTACCATTAATATAAAGCTTGTACTTTTCATTATAGTCATCTTTTCCTTTCGAACAATCCACAACCAAGGCTATATGCGTCCATGCTCCAAGTTCGAAAGCTCCATGTCCTGTTCTAAGTTTAAGTTTATCACTTATACCGACAAGTTCCATCTGTCTGCCCTTATTGTTTTCCCAATCGCCACCACGAAGAATGAAATAGCCTTCCTTACCTATGAAAGTCTGTAACCAGTTCGTTCCATCAATACGAGTTACCAACTCCCAGGTCATCTTTTTCAATTTGAAATCATTAGTAGCAGCCTTGATGCTTTCTAATCCATCACCGGTCATCTCACCAAAGTGAGTCCAAACTGCATAATCTCTGCCTAAATTCATATACCAACGCTTTTCCGGCGCTATTACTACATGAATAGGTTGGGATATCTGTTTCTTGGCATCGATTAAAGTAAACGAAGTTTCTCCTGCCTTTCTTCCGGTAACAGTCACGATATTACCATAAACTTCCAGACGAATTATTTTCGAGTCACCAGCATCGTGAATCTGATATTCTCCATTCCCTGTAAGAATCTTCACTTGCCGAGAACCTTGATTAGCATTAATCAACACACCCTTTTCATCAGCATCAGTCGTTATCTGTTTAGAGCAATCACATTCAGATTGACAAAAGCTTCTTTTCCTTTCCGATCTGTTATCTTAACTTCTGCATTTCCCTGTGCGATACCTTTCACTATAAATGATTCCGAATCTTCAAGTGTAGACTGATCGACCTCAATACAATTATTTTCGTCGACCACTTCCAATGAATAACCTCCATTTCCTGTATAGATTTTGACTATAGCCTCATCTGCGCCTTCCACTTGCGAATAAAGTGTAAATAATGTCTTATTCAGTTTCAATTCGAACTCTGCTGCCGTATTAACCAAAATTTTAGCACGTTGGTAGTATTTATCTCTCACATATACTACACCCTGAGCATTATTTTGCCCTTCTACAGCTGTCAGTGTCACCAGATCGCCATTCACTTCCGCCGTTACCACTTCTTCGTTTGCCGAAGTTACCACATATTCGCCATTACCTGACGTTATTTTTACAGTTCTGGTATCCCCCTGTGCGATACTGATTGCACTGGCGTCAACTTTCAATTCCACCAGGTCTTGGGGTATCTCATTATTTTTGTTATCGTTATCATCGCTACATGCACAAAGACAAAGCAATGACGCGAAAACGAAATATTTCATTACTTTCATATATATATTATAACTAAGGTAAATTACTCTTCTACATCTACATTAGGATATTCCACTCTCAACACATCTCTTGACATAGAGAAAGATCCTTCGAATGTCATTCGCAAATCTTCACTCTGAGTTTTATCCAGATACTCATAAGCAAGGCTCAACGGTGGTAATCTCAGTATAATATCGCTGGTCGTTATAATTATAAGTATATTTACGACTGAGTTTACTATTATACGACTTAAACTCTAAGCTACCTACCTCACTTGATAATGTAATACCTCCCCATTCATCGCGCTTTATTTCAACCACATAGTTCAAATAGTCTGGGGTATTTGCACGAGTTTTCTCACCAACAAACATATAGCAAATATCATTGTTAATTGCATAAAGTCTGTGTACTGGTAATCTCAGTCGTATATGTAGTTCCTTGCTGCGTAATAATACCTTTTCCACTATACGTACCAGAATAATCATTTTTAAACCCGATATGTGCCAGCACTTTGGTATATTTGTTCTGCCCCATAGGTTCACCAGTCGAAGAAGTGATGCGAAGTGGAAGTACATAATCATCATACAAGCTTCCTAATTCCTCTATCTTGTTCAAATCGATTTTAATAGCAGCCGTCGCATTCAGCTCCCCACTCGGAATAGTCCATGAGTCTGCATCAAATGTATAAGTACCTGCCGGCAATATCTTATAGTATAAGTCCGACTGATTTTTATATTTCTCCCAATTATATTTCTGTAATGTATCAGGGTCTATCTCCATGGTCAGACAAATGTCCTTGTCATTAGCAGAAGTGCCATTCACACCAAAATAAATCGGAAGTATAGTCGTATTATCCTCAGCCACTTCTAAAGCATAATCTTGCCATCCATTGTGGACAATATACGAGTTCTTCTGAAACAATTCGTCTTCCAGTCCGTCACATGAGGAGATTCCTAACATCATCGAAATCAGCAGGCATCCCACGATTCCATATATATATCTTTTTTGTTTCATAACATGCTAAATTTAGTAAGTATTACCATCCGGGATTCTGTGTCATATTTACATTGCGTTTCAGTTCATAAGTGGGGAAAGGCCACAAATACATCCTTTGTTCAAACACCTTATGCACCGAAGTGATAATAGTCGGCTTGTAAAAAAATCAGCTACACGCTTTTCGTCATCACTGATATTTATGTTGCATCCTTGCAACAACTGGTTTTCTTCTGTCATCGCGTCTTTCCAACGTCGTAAATCAAAATAACGCATACTGTTTTCTCCCAATAACTCAATCTGACGCTCTCTCTTCAGTTTCACACGGAAATCATTCGGATTATTATAGGTCTCATCAGTATAGTCAGGTACTCCGGCACGCATACGGATACGCTTTATAGCATACCGCATTTCATCGACATTACGCTGAATTTCAACATCAGCTCCTGTATAAGTCGTCAGATGATATACTTGTCCGGAAGTCAGCTCATTCAAAGCTTCAGCATAAATCAACAGTATTTCACCATAACGTATTGTCATCTCTGTCTTATCAACGAGATATCCGCCTTCCGTTCTCGAATCTTCCGAATTATAAAACTTCTTTAAAGTAATTCCCGTCAAAGGGCATTCTTCCTTAAATCCCTGCTTACCATCGTTCAAACCACGATAATAAAATATTTGTTTATCACGATAATCGGACTCGGAAGCACTGGAAGCTTCCCAAACTGATCCGTTATAAGCAATCGATGCGTAGAAACGAGGTTCACGATTATTATACATCAGATTAACTTTAGCCGGTAAGAATGGATTTTCTGCGGCATAAGCCTGTGTTGTAAAACCTTCTGTCACATAGTCATTCGTACTAGCAGCCTCTGTAATTGAACGTCCATCATTCATTGCATAAGCATTGACTTGCTTTTTGTGTAACTGCCAAACGATTATTTCCTCTCAATGTTTTAGGAGTCGACTGATACGCCCAGTCATTAATATGCGCAGTTCCTTCCCTTGTTCTAGTAAATATCAACTCAGGATTTTTCGATCCAAGTATCGTACCATCAAAATTGATTTATAAGAAAGCAACGGATCGACATCTGCCCAACCTTCCGGATAGTTCTTGTCCGAATAAAGTTCATTATAAGGTGGACGCTGAGAAGGTAAAACCGTAGCTTTCGGAGCTATAACATAAAGTTCATACAAATTGCTCGCCTTAGCCAATTCAATCACATCCTTAGCTGCAGCTGCCGCTTTCGCCCATTTAGTCTCATCATAAGTTTGAGATACCAATTGATTTCCATAGCAATCTTTCACATCAAAAAGTCGATATTTCCATTGAAAAGCGGACTGGCAGCATAAAGCAAAACTCTGGCACGAAGCCCTAATGCAGCACCACGGGTGGGACGTCCCAAATTGTTGACTGTCCTTTTGATTGGCAGCGAGCGGGCAGTCTCAGCCAATTCTGCGTCTATAAAATCAACCACATTATCAAAAGGTTCACGGGGTAATGACAGTTCCTCATAGGAAAGATTCACATCCAACCCTTCTGTCGGGATTAAAGGCACCGGGCCATAAACACGTATTAATGCCCAGTAACAATAAGCGCGTAGGAAACGTGCCTGTCCCTTCAAATCCGTTTTTTTCATCCATCGTCAATTCCGGACAACGATCTACATTATCTATAAAAGTAGACGCTTTACGGATTCCCTCATAATATTTCCACAAGCGTGAGTTATTTCTATCATCATCACTAAAGCTGATGGTCGGCACTGTAATTTCCTTCCACATACTCTTTCATATCCGGATGATAAAGATCATCGCTTGCCCAGCGAAACGGTTCGCGATACTCACTAATATTATCCATTACACTATATGCACTTGACAGCCATCCTTCTACATACACCCGCTTGGAAAAAGCAGAATCTAATGATACCTGATCATAAAAATATTTATCCACATTGATATAATCGGTACATGCAGTAAATAAAAACGTACCTAAGGACAACAATATGGTATATAATAATTTCTTCATAATTCGACATTTTAAAATTAAAAGCTAAATTGGAGATAGCATGAGAATGTTTTATTGATTGGGTAGTTACTTCCATCTTCTCTAGTTCCTTCCGGATCCCACCATTTGAATGGAGCCCAAGTCAATAAGTTCTGTCCGATAAATCCAATACGTAAGTTGTTTACATAGAATTTCCGTGTCCATAACTGAGGAAAATCATAAGATAGTTCTACATTTCTCAAACGCAGATATTTTCTGTCGTGCAACCAGAATGTAGAAGCCCGATTATTCATATTATTATTGCCATACGTCAAACGTGGCCAATCGGCATTCGGATTTTCCGTAGCTTCTGTTCCCGAAATTTCTTTTGGAATCCAACGATTCCCCTCTACCATAACTTGCAGAATATTACCGGTACGACCATCATGGAAAGCATGCGGTCCGTTACCTCCCACAAAAAAGTCACATTTTCCTGTTCCCTGTAATAACATACTGAGATTCCAGTTTTTCCAGTTTGCACTCAGACCAATACCATATTGAAGTCCTGGTTGCTGTCTGTATCCCAAAGGCACAATGTCATCATCATTAATGATTCCGTCTCCGTTTACATCCTTGTACTTTATATCACCCGGAAGGACTGCTTTATTTGCCAATCCTGCCTGTGATGGACTACGGTCTATATCTTCCTGATCCTTAAACAGTCCCAAGGCAATAAAACCGCGACTTTGATTCAACTGAAAACCTTTATCCATTTTATACCACAACTCATTAGCAGCCTCATCCTTATCAAGGATATCAGTAGTCTGATAAGTAAAATTAGCTCGGAGTTGTAGATTTACCTAACCTATTTGCTGAGTGAAAGCTATATTACCATCCCATCCGAAAGATTTCATTTTACCCACATTTGCCATTGGAGTCTGGTCAGCAAGTCCGGTCGTTAATGGCATTTGGTTACGCTGCATAAAAATATCATCACGTTTATCCACAAAATAGTCTACAGGCTCCTGTGAATTTCCCATTGAGAACGCTGAAATCAACTCCTATATCATACTTTTTGGCTACCTCCCATGTCAAATTCGGAGTTCCTAAAGTTTTAATACGATAAGCTTTGTACTCTATTAGTTCTAAATTCACCAAAATAATAAGAACCTCCATCATCCGTACTTACCAAAGAAATATAGGGAAAACGACGCCCTTGCAATTCATCATTACCCACCTCACCATAAAGCTCTGATTTTGAACATATCCAACCAAGGAGCGGCCTTCTTTATAAACGATTCTTCCGAAACGACCCATCCGGCAGATACGGCAGGGAAAAAGCCAAATTGTTTACCACTCTCAAAGTTTTCCGAACCAGTATATCCCCAGTTAAATTCAGCCATGTATCTATCTTTAAAAGCATACGTAAAGCGGCCAGAATAAGCTAAATTACGGTGTGGTATCGACCCTATCAAATCACTCTCATCAAAGTTTATATCTGAAGTTTCCTGTTGATAAACCATGGCAAACGCACCAACACGATGTTTCTGTGCAAACAGTCGACTATAGTCTAATGACGCTTGCAAATAATAGCGTTTGTCCCCACTCACCTCTTTTCTTTGACTCATTGCGGAAGCATTCTGCAATCTTTTCAAAACCAACTGGCCTTTCTCATCCCGATAGGACTCTGCTTCCCAAAGTTCTTCTTCCTTAGAACGAACTATCGTATTTTGTTATATGTATCAAATGCAAAGACCCGGAGAATTTCAACCTCTGTAATAAACTTTAAGTCTTGTTCCAAAGCCACACTAGTTTCAATCTTATTCTCCCAAATGGTGCGGTACCCCGTTTGCGTCATCCGATATTCTGGAGTTTTTGCCCCATTCACACTTGCCCACTGACCAGAAGACCATTTACGCGGTGACGAAAGCGGAGTAAAAGCAGCAAAAGATTCCCAAATATCTCCCTGAACTGCTAGAAGGAGAATTGCGATTTACCAGCCATCCACCGACATTTACTTTCAAAACAGTTGTACGAGTCAGATTCATATCTACATTAGCGCGGTAGTTATAACGTTCGTATGTAGAATTAGTATTATATTTATTTTCTGAACTGGAAGTTCGATAACGTCCGTCTTCACTTGTATATTGCCCCGATACGAAATAACGTACATTATCACTACCTCCTGAAAAACTTATATTCGCATAATAACTCGGTGCGCCACTTTTCAACATCAAATCTCTCCAGTCTATATTCGGATATAAATCTGAATCGAGCCCGTGTTGAATAATAGACATTTCTTCGTCAGTATATAATGGAGACTCATAACGTCCTACTCTCGCTTCATTTGCTAAACGCGCCCAATCATAAGCACTGGCATATTCAGGCACTTTTACAGGAGTATTCCAGTTGAAGCCTGCCTTCACATTTATCTTTACTTTTCCTTTTTCACCGCGCTTGGTAGTAATCAGAACCACTCCATTTGCACCACGCTGTCCGTAAATAGCAGTAGCCGACGCATCTTTCAAAACAGAAAATGATTCAATATCTTCTACCGGAATCTCATTAAAGCTACGTTCAACACCATCTACGAGAATCAAAGCACCCGATTTTGCACCAAACGTACTCATACCACGAATCCAAAACTCAGACATATTTTCACCCGGTTCACCGCTACTCTGCATAGCTATAATACCAGGTACAACACCAGCTAACGCATTGGAAAGATTAGCACCCGGAGCATTCAGCTGTTTGATATCAACATTAGTAATAGCTCCTGTCAGTGTCTTCTTTTTCTGAACACCGCTAGATGTTATCACAACCTCATCGATCTTTGTATTATCTTCTACAATCTTTATCTTTAAATTGTTTCGATCTTTAATGGATAATACAGGAATCTCAACTGTCTGGTAACCAATGAAAGTCACCTGAATCACATCATAGGGCCCCCACTTTAATAGAAAACTCTCCATCAAGATTAGTAACCGTACCCACACCCGGCTGATTTTTAGCAATAATCGACGCACCGGCAACAGGACCAAGATTATCTTCTACTACACCCTTGATTACAAATTCTTGCTTGTTCGTTTGTGCCCATGCAGTATTCGGCACAAACAGCATTACCATCAAGAGTAATACGATATATTTTTGAATATTATTCATGGATAATTCTTTTAATAAATTATTTATTCTACTGTCACACGACGAATGACATGGTTATCACGGTCAGCCACATATATTGAGTTATCCGGATACACCGTTACACATTCCGGCTGATTGAATTTTGCCTCTTCTGGCAGTCCGTCTCCAAAACCACTTTGCTCCGGTCGCCCGGCATATAAAGTAGCAGAACCTGCAGGAGTAATTTTCCGAATGATATGGTTATTACGTTCAGGTACAAACATATTGCCATCCTCATCAAATGCCATTTGTTCCGGCTTGTTCAAACGCACAGTAGCTCCTGTCCCATTTACATAACCACTCTCGTCCCATGCTCCGACAAAAAGAACCGGTACACCGAAAGTACGAGTAGAAGCATCATAAGGAACCTGATAGATACAATGACGATTACACACCGCTACATAAAGAATAGTACCTTCGGAGTTAAAAGTCATGCGGGTTTCTATTTCCATTGCATTGTTTATTCTGAAAAGAGGAGTGAAATCCTCATACTCCGGACCATCATAACGATAGATATAACCAGTTCCTTTATTGCAAAAGAATACTTCTCCTGTTTTCGGATGTACGGCAAGCCCTGTAGTTCCGACTTTCTTTGCTCTACAAAGTCCTCTTACATCCACAAAACCACCTTCTCGTGTCACATAAATAATGTTGAAGTCTGTTTTCGTATTTTCCTCATCTGTATATGAATACTGAGAAATATACAGTGTATCCTGATCCGGACTGAAAGCCAAACATGTAGGCGATTGGAACGGACCGCTAGAACACTGCACCAATGTTTCCACTTCACCGTTACGAGCACGGCGCAAAGCACCATTCTGTGTCTGACCACGACCTTCATCTACAAAAAATACCGTTCCGTCTTTATCAGTCAGCAAGAACCACGTCCTTTGCAGCTTAGAATTAGCATAGCTACCATCTTCACGGCCATTCATACCGTGTTGTCCCACCATAGTCGTCACATTACGTTTAAACTGATAACGGAATTTTGTCTCAGAAGCATACTCTTCTATATTATCGTCTTTACCTATAAACAGACGAACATAGCCTGTATCTGCACGTGCAGGGACAATGGCATAGATTACCTCATCGTCCATTCCTACAATAGCCGCTTCCTTATTATTAACAGTAACTTTCACATAATTGGGATCCGAACCAAAATTCTTTCCGCGGATAATCAATTGGGTGCCAATACCACCACTGTCAGGAGAGAAACTTTCAAACACTGATGGTGCATTCAAATCAGGAGGAAAAGTTTTACTTTGATTTATTGGGGTCAAATCATTGTTACACCCCCAAAATACAGACATCCCTATAAATAAAGATAATCCGATTTCAAGCTTGCGCTTCTTTAATAATTCAATTTTCATAAGTTATTAAATTTAATTCAAACAAAAAAAATAAAAGATAAAGGAAAACACTACATACAAAAAGATAAGATGAGTGGAGGAGGATCGTGTGGTTGATTCATAGTTCTCAAGATATTTAGTTATACAAATTATATATTCTTGCTTTTCTAATGCAGCAGCAAAATTAGTATGTTTGCCAGATTTCTTATATTTCGACCATTATCTTTTGCTTCACACGGCAGGGATATTTACTATTTTGGCATGATTTGATAATATTTCTACCTCAATTAAAGAATCAAAATCCTCGCCAATAAAACAGAGATTAAATCAACAGGAATGATGAAAAGGCATTATGCCTCATATTTACCTTTCTGGCACCAACGTTTACTACAGACGTTTCAGGCTTTTCACCCTTCCTTTCCAACAGAACAGGAGACATATTATCATCCGGTCTACTTCCGGACTTCCTCCAAGTTTTTCATTCGGAATTCTTTTGGCGTACATCCATACTTTTCACGAAATACTTTAAAGAAAGTAACCTTATTTGAGAAGCCCGATTCAAAGACTATTTCATCAATCGTCTTCTGGGTCTTCAACAATAAATCCTTGGCCACATGCAAACGACACTCCTTTATCAAAATCGTAGGACTTTCTTCACCAATTTCTTCCATTTTCCGGTAAAGGCTGCGGACACTGATTGCCAAATGATCGGCTATAAAACGAGGAGTCAGTTCTTTTTCCTGAATATGGTCATTGATTATCTTCAAAACAGATTGCTGGAATTTCTTTGATTCTTTATGTGTCAGTTTTCCGTCCGTTTTTTCAAAAGAACTGATCGCTGAACTGAAATAGTCTTTCAGCACCTCCTTACGCTCTAGCATCTGGCAGACGGAAATGCGAAGATATTCCGCATTAAACGGTTTGGTGATATACATCTCTGCCCCTGCAGAAAGTGCAGCCATCTGCTGTTCCATTTCATGCCGTCCGGATACCATGATAATAGGAATATGAGCCGTTTCTTTCACCGACTTAATCCGTCTGGTCAATTCGATACCACCCATTCCCGGCATCATGACATCACAGATAATCACATTCGGATAAACCTCATTCATCACCTGATCCAGCCGTTCGGGATCTTGCAAAGTTAACCACATTGAAATCGTTAGAGAAGATTTCACCAATGAACCACAACATTTCCAGTTCATCATCGATAACCAGTAGCGTTGGCCTCATCTTGTCAAATTCATAGTGAGGAAGTTTCAAGGCAAGTTGCGACTCTATCTTAGGGATATACTCCGAAGTTATTCGTTTAGAAGATGATACACCAGTGCTCACTTTCAATGGAGGTAATGACAACGTAAACAAAACCCAGCCGTCAGGAGTATTTTCCACTTTCAACGTACCATTCAGCAATTTCGCCATATTGTAGGAGATAGCAAGCCCCAGCCCATTGCGGGAGAAGTTCTTTTCATCCTGATTTTCAAAGCTATCCAAAATAGCATAACGGTTGAATACATACTGGAAGTCTTCTTCCTTGATTGTACTTCCCTCATTGGCAACCCGGAGGACCAGCAGGTTTTCATCATTGGTATCCACTTCTATTTTAATACTTTTCCCATCCGGGGTGTATTTGAAAGCATTGGATATCAGATTGATAATAATGGTATTCAAAAAACCTTTGTCTGAGTTCCAGGAAACTTGCTCCGGTATCTTACTCAAGAAAGTGATATTTCGGGATTTAGCCATATCAACAAAGATCTTTGCCGTATTTTTCATTAAAGAAGATACATTCAAAGTCTCTATACGCACTTCCCGATTCCCCGTTTCGATACGGCGGAACTCGATCAGTTCATGAATCAAGTTATTCAAGCGCTCCGCATTCGTCTGAATCATCTGTACATAGTCCATGACAAATTTACTAAGTCCCTTCGATGAAAGGATCCGTCCGCAAGGACCGTAGATAAGAGTCAACGGGGTACAGAACTCGTGAGCTATATTAGTGAAGAAACGAAGTTTGGACTCGAATACATTCTTTTGATGGCGTTTCTCTATTTCATTCAGCAGTTCCTGCTTTTTCCGCTTAGTACGGAGGATAAATGAGCGTACCAGCAGAGTGACCATCAGCAGCAGACATAAAGTATAAATAAGATATGCCCACCAGGAAGCATACCACGGATCACCTATACGAATCACCAGAGAATAGACATCACTCTCTTTATCAAAGACACTATTGTAATATTTCACCAGTAAGGTATATTCGCCGGGAGCCATATTCGTAAAAGAGACAGAACTTTCTTTTCCATTATTGATCCATTGGTCACTCAAGCCTTTTAACTTATAGGAATAGGTACAGTTATTTCCGGTCAAGTAATCGACAGAAGTGAATGAAACTGCAAAGAAGTTCTGGTCATATTTCAGGTTCAACACTTCATTCTCCTTTTTCCGGGTGATGAATTCTCCCAGATTGTATTGTTCTCCAAAGATAGAGAGTTTATCAAAATAAATGGGAGGCATATAAAGCTGTTCGGGACGACCGTCTGCCCGGATTGCAACAAATCCGTTGATTCCTCCAAAGAACAAGGTGCCTGTTTGCGGATCTCTGTAAGAAGCACCATCACTAAATTCAACAACTTTAAGCCCGTCACCAAAACCATAAGAACGGAATACATCTCTTTTGGTATCAAAATTAATCAAGCCTTGATTTGTACTCAGCCAGAAGTTATCAGGTGAGTGCCTCAGAATGGCATGAATAGTACTATTCAGAAAACCGTCTTTCGCATTAAACAGTTTATAAGAGTTTTCTGAAGTATACTTGATTACTCCATAAGTAGTACCGATCAAATAATTGTTTGCGTCATCTTTAACAATGGGCACTACCTTGTTCAAATTCATATTCTCATACTTATGAGTGGTCAACGGCTCCAATCCATTACTGATTTCATTGAAACGAAATACTCCAGACCCCATATTGCCGAATAGTAACCCCAAGCTGTCTCCTTTGCAAATGGTAAAGAAACAATTGGAACCGAACTCTCCGGCATTAGCCACATAGCGCTGCATATTTTCAAGAACCGGATGATCCGGTGTGCCTCCGATACGCGCTCTTACTATTCCCATTCCCACACTAGCCAACCACAATTCCGAATCTTCCGTTTCATAAATATCATGTATATATTTAATCTCCTCGTTATCAATCCAGAGAGGAATTTTCTTAATACGTCGCTCACGATACGAATAAAAATTCAATCCTTCCTCATCACCAATCCATAGTAAGTTACGGTTACTTCCCTTGATACAATAGACCGCATTGCTACCCAAACCACTGTTAGATATTGTCAAGACCTCCGAACGGCAGTCTGAAATATCCTTATCTACCTCATAATCATAGATTTTAAGTATACCATTTCCTTTAGTGCCGATCCAGAAAGTACGTTCTTTGTCAAGCAACAGCGCACGCACGGGACGTTCTATCTTTTCGGTATAGTTACTCAACACAACCGACTTTATAGAATAAAGAGGATTCGAATAAAGATAAACACCCTGCCCATCTGTAGCTATCCAGATAAGATCCTGAAAGCGATCTTTCACCAAGCTGAACACTCCGCTGTTTATAGGTAACGGCTGAATCTGATATTCATTGCTGCCTTTTGGTTTTTCCAATATAAGAACACCATCAATCATTAATCCGACAAAGAAGCTATCATGATATTTAATAATCGTGGAAATTCTGTCATGTGCCTGTATTTTCGTCCCCAAATTAACAACAAACTCTTTCTGCTTGCTTTCAATATAAAATGTATAAAGATTGTATTCCTTATCTACATAATAGATAGTCCCGTCATCATGAGTACAATAAATCAACGGTGTGTGGTGTTCCAAACCAGGCTTTTTTGTGACGTCAACGTAATATTACCAGTAACGGAATCCTGCTGAAGATCGTAACACCGATTATACCCTCTCATTATTACCCACATGCGATTATTATTATCAAAGAAGAAAGTAATAACATCTGAAATCGGAATACCAGCAACATTGATTTTTTTAAAGACCCCTTCCTTTTTATGAAAATAGTAAACGCAGTCGCTATCCTTAATAATAAATAAGGTACCATGATTATCCTTATTCATCGGAAACAGTTTCTGAAATTCATAAAAACGTGTAATAGAATTCGTTTTACGGTCAAGACGAATCAAACTATAATAAGTCTGAAACCAATAAGTATCGTCACCGGTATAGATAATATTATCAATTTGATTGCCGGACAAGTAACCTTCCTTGTCACAGATCTTAAACTCTTCGACCGCCCGGCCATCATAGACATTGAGTCCATCACAAGTGCCAATCCACATCAGTCCTTTGTCGTCCTGGCACAGCGAAGTTATAGCACTGTTAGACATATATTCTTTGTCAGCAACCTGTTTCAGATTATAGGCGCCGGCTGTATTCATCAGTATATTAAGGCAGCAGAAGAAAAGTAAAATACAATGTTTTTTCATGGCATAGAATCCTTAGATTTGCAATATGACAAAGGTAAAAATGCGTGCCAGTTTGGTTAATTACAGCGCCACGGAGCGATTTAGTATTTCCACTTCCTGCAGATGCATTCCTTTTCTCTCTATTTTCGTCACAGAAACTAATTTTATACATAAATTCATTTGTTCATGAAAACACATCTTTCATTTAAACACCTGTTATTTATTGGGGGTGCGGTGCTGTACAGCATGCATATTTCTGCCGTCAAGAATCCGGTAGACTATGTCAGTACGCTGGTAGGAACGCAATCCAAGTTTGAGTTATCGACCGGAAATACATATCCGGCTACGGCATTGCCGTGGGGAATGAACTTCTGGACACCGCAAACCGGCAAAATGGGCGACGGCTGGGCATACACTTACAATGCCGACAAAATCCGTGGCTTCAAACAAACACACCAGCCTAGTCCGTGGATGAACGACTATGGTCAGTTTGCCATCATGCCAATCACCGGCGGACTCGTATTCGACCAAGACCGACGTGCCAGTTGGTTCTCGCACAAAGCGGAAGTCGCCAAACCTTATTATTATAAGGTGTATCTTGCAGACCACGACGTTACTACGGACTTGTACCTACGGAGCGTGCCGCCATGTTCCGTTTCACGTATCCGGAAACCAAGAATGCTTATGTCATTCTCGATGCATTCGATAAAGGTTCGTATGTAAAGGTGATTCCGGAAGGAACAAAATCATCGGTTATTCCACGAAGAACACGGGCGGTGTTCCCCGTAACTTCAAGAATTATTTCGTGATCCAGTTCGATAAGCCATTCACGTTCTCCTCTACGGTTAAGAACGGGGCGATCCAGTTGGATGAGTCGGAGGTGAAGACAAACCATGCCGGCGCTATCATCGGTTTTGAGACAAAGGCCGGCGAGGTGGTGCATGCCAACGTGGCTTCTTCTTTCATCAGCACCGAGCAGGCCGAGTTGAAACTTGCGTGAGGTGGAAGATACTGGTTTCGATCAGCTAGTGACCAAAGGGAAGGAAATCTGGAACCGGGAATTAGGTAAGATCGAGGTAGAGGATACGAACATCGATAACTTGCGTACTTTCTATTCTTGCTTGTATCGTTCCTTGCTTTTCCCTCGTAGCTTCTATGAGATCGATGCCAAGGGCCAAGTCGTACATTATAGCCCTTATAACGGTGAGGTCTTGCCGGGCTATATGTTTACCGATACCGGTTTCTGGGATACGTTCCGTTGTCTGTTTCCCCTTCCTGAACCTGATGTATCCGTCTATGAACCAAAAGATGCAGGAAGGTTTGGTGAACGCTTATAAAGAGAGCGGATTCCTGCCGGAATGGGCAAGTCCGGGCCATCGGGATTGTATGGTCGGCAATAACTCCGCTTCCGTGGTAGCTGACGCTTATATCAAAGGCTTGAGAGGATACGATATCGAGACGCTTTGGGAAGCCTTGAAGCATGACGCGAATAGCCAACTGCCGAGAACGGCTTCCGGTCGTGTCGCTTACAGAATGTTGCCCGCAGTATAATAAACTGGGTTATGTGCCCTCAAATAATATCGGTGATGGTAGGTAAGGACAAAATTGAAATTTGATGCTCGAAGGTAACAGTTGGCACTGGAATATGCTTATCAATCTGACTGGGACGTTCAATTTATGGACTTTATCATTGGGTAAAATGGAAACTGGCATGATTCAAATGCCGGCAAGCGATGGCAATCGATATCTTCAAGCAACAGGAGAACCCTGGAAAGCTCAATACTGGGTACGCGAAATCATGGATAAGCTGTATACAGCAGGTCCCGACGGATACTGCGGCGACGAAGACAACGGGCAGACTTCTGCCTGGTATGTATTCTCGGCTTTAGGATTCTACCCCGTTTGTCCGGGAACAGATCAATATATTCTGGGAACTCCTCTTTTCAAATCAGCCAAACTGCATCTGGAAAATGGGAAAACCGTCACCATTAAAGCGAACAACAATAGCGCCGACAACCGTTATGTGAAGGATATGAAGGTAAATGGCAAAACATTCACACGCAATTATCTGACACACGACCAATTGTTGAAGGGTGCGAATATCCAGTACCAGATGAGTCCGACTCCGAACAAACAACGGGGAACGACTGAAAAAGATATTCCCTATTCCCTCTCATTTGAATAAAATGTCGTATTTTTGGATGCTTTAAAGAATGATCTAATCCAAACAAACTAAAGAAAACATGAAACTAAGAAACCTTTTATTTATCGTCCTTGCGGCCATAGTCTTCTGCAACTGCCAGAGCTATCAGCCTACTTCGCTTACTGTTGCCTCCTACAACCTGAGAAATGCCAATGGTTCCGACTCCGCCCGCGGAAACGGTTGGGGACAGCGTTATCCGGTGATAGCCAAGATGGTACAATACCACGATTTCGATATTTTCGGAACGCAGGAATGTTTCCTTCATCAGTTGAAAGACATGAAAGAAGCGCTTCCCGGTTATGATTATATCGGCGTAGGACGCGATGACGGTAAAGACAAAGGCGAACACTCTGCTATCTTCTACCGCACCGACAAATTCGATATCGTAGAAAAAGGCGATTTCTGGCTGTCGGAAACTCCCGATGTACCGAGCAAAGGCTGGGATGCCGTGTTGCCGCGTATTTGCAGCTGGGGACACTTCAAATGCAAAGATACCGGTTTCGAATTCCTTTTCTTCAATCTGCACATGGACCATATCGGCAAGAAAGCCCGTGTGGAGAGCGCTTTCCTCGTACAGGAAAAGATGAAAGAGCTGGGAAGAGGCAAAAATCTACCGGCTATCCTGACGGGTGACTTCAATGTCGACCAGACTCACCAGTCCTACGACGCATTTGTCAGCAAAGGCGTACTTTGTGATTCTTATGAGAAATGTGACTACCGATATGCGACCAACGGTACTTTCAACGATTTCGATCCGAACAGTTTTACCGAAAGCCGCATCGACCATATCTTCGTTTCCCCTTCTTTCCACGTCAAGAGATACGGTGTACTGACAGATACCTATCGGAGTGTACGGGAAAACAGTAAAAAGGAGGACGTGAGAGATTGTCCGGAAGAGATCACCATTAAGGCTTATGAAGCACGTACGCCATCCGACCATTTCCCTGTAAAAGTGGAACTGGAGTTTGACCAACGTCAGCAAAAATAAACCCGAATACTTCATTTTATAATCTGATACTGATATGAGAAATATATGTTTTGTAGCCTGCATGTTCTTGTGCCTTGTTTCCGCTTCCGGAAAAACGGCTAAGAATCATCCCTTCATATCCATTGCCGACTCCATTCTCGACAATGTCCTGAATTTATATCAGACGGAAGACGGGCTGCTTACCGAAACATATCCCGTGAATCCCGACCAGAAAATCACTTATCTGGCGGGCGGAGCACAGCAGAACGGAACGCTGAAAGCCTCCTTCCTGTGGCCCTATTCCGGAATGATGTCCGGTTGCGTGGCCATGTACCAGGCCACCGGAGACAAAAAGTACAAGAAGATACTGGAAAAGCGCATCCTGCCGGGACTGGAACAGTACTGGGACGGAGAACGCCTTCCGGCATGCTATCAGTCATACCCCACCAAGTACGGGCAGCACGGACGTTATTATGACGATAACATCTGGATTGCACTGGATTATTGCGATTATTATCGTCTCACCCACAAAGCCGACTATCTGAAAAAAGCCATCGCACTGTACGAATACATCTACAGCGGATGGAGCGACGAACTCGGCGGAGGAATCTTCTGGTGTGAACAGCAGAAAGAAGCGAAGCATACCTGTTCCAATGCACCGTCAACAGTACTCGGTGTCAAGCTATACCGCCTAACAAAGGACAAAAAGTATCTGGACAAAGCAAAGGAAACTTACGCATGGACCAGAAAGAACTTATGTGATCCCACCGATTTCCTTTACTGGGACAATATCAACCTGAAAGGAAGCGTCTCTAAAGATAAATATGCCTACAACAGTGGACAAATGATTCAGGCAGGCGTATTGCTGTACGAGGAAACAGGAGACGAACAATACTTGCGCGATGCCCAGAAGACAGCCGCAGGGACCGATGCCTTTTTCCGTTCGAAAGCCGATAAGAAAGATCCGTCAGTCAAGGTACACAAAGACATGTCATGGTTTAATGTGATTTTGTTCAGAGGCTTCAAGGCGCTGGAGAAGATTGACCACAACCCGACTTATGTCAATGCGATGGCGGAGAATGCTCTCCATGCATGGAGAAATTACCGGGATGCCAACGGATTACTGGGAAGAGACTGGTCGGGACATAACGAGGAACCTTACAAATGGCTGCTGGATAATGCCTGCCTGATCGAGTTATTCGCCGAGATCGAGAAATGAAACTTTGATTATTAACCATTACATGAATTAAAGAAAACAATCACCATGAATATAACCAAAACACTTTGCCTTTGCGCGGCACTTTCGGGCGCTGCCGGCATACAAGCAATGGAAAACTGCGAACTTGTCACCAAACAAGACAACACGCGGGTCAACACTTATCAGACCAACCGCCCCGAAGCCTCCAAGCGCTTATTCGTATCGCAGGAAGTGGAGCAACAAATTGCCCGCATCAAGCAATTACTGACGAATGCGAAACTGGCCTGGATGTTCGAAAACTGTTTCCCGAACACACTGGATACGACCGTTCATTTTGACGGAAAAGAGGATACTTTCGTATACACCGGAGACATCCACGCCATGTGGCTTCGCGATTCCGGTGCCCAGGTATGGCCGTATGTGCAGCTTGCCAATAAAGACCCCGAACTGAAAAAAATGCTTGCAGGAGTCATCAACCGCCAATTCAAATGTATCAATATCGACCCATACGCCAACGCCTTCAATATGAACTCCGAAGGAGGCGAATGGATGAGTGACCTTACGGACATGAAGCCCGAACTGCACGAACGCAAATGGGAAATCGATTCACTCTGCTATCCTCTACGCCTTGCCTATCATTACTGGAAAACAACGGGAGATGCCAGCGTCTTCTCCGACGAATGGCTGCAGGCTATTGCAAATGTGCTGAAAACATTCAAGGAACAGCAGCGCAAGGACGACGCGAAAGGTCCGTACAGATTCCAACGTAAAACCGAACGCGCACTGGACACGATGACCAACGACGGCTGGGGCAATCCGGTGAAACCGGTCGGACTGATCGCATTTCTTTCCGCCCTTCCGATGACGCCACCACCTTCCAATTCCTGATACCCTCCAACTTCTTCGCCGTAACTTCGCTGCGTAAGGCAGCCGAGATACTGAACACAGTGAACAAGAAACCGGCTTTGGCCAAAGAATGTACCACATTGGCGGATGAAGTTGAAAAAGCATTGAAGAAATACGCTGTCTACAACCACCCGAAATACGGTACCATCTATGCCTTCGAGGTAGACGGTTTCGGCAACCACCTTCTGATGGACGACGCCAATGTACCGAGCCTTATCGCCCTGCCTTATCTTGGGGATGTGAAAGTGAACGATCCTATTTATCAGAATACCCGCGTTTGTGTGGAGCGAAGACAATCCTTACTTCTTCAAAGGTACTGCCGGCGAAGGAATTGGCGGTCCGCACATCGGCTATGACATGATCTGGCCGATGAGCATCATGATGAAAGCCTTCACAAGCCAGAACGATGAAGAAATTAAGACTTGCATCAAAATGCTGATGGATACAGAAGCAGGCACAGGGTTCATGCATGAATCTTTCCACAAGAACGACCCGAAGAACTTTACTCGTTCCTGGTTTGCATGGCAAAATACGTTGTTTGGCGAACTAATTCTAAAACTCGTGAATGAAGGAAAGGTAGACTTACTGAACAGTATTCAGTAGTTTCTACCTCGCCCCTTACTTGCAAGATAACTGCTTCATACGGTGAAACCGATAGTTCCATGCTTTGGAACCAATCGTTTCACTGTATGAAACAAGGAGTTTCATGCCTTTGAAACTAAAGTTTCACACCGTTGGAACTAGAGTTTCCCGCCCATGAAACTTTGGTTTCGCACCGATGAAACTTTGGTTTCGCACCGATGAAACTTTAGTTTCGTACCGATGAAACTCTGGTATCAAGGCGAGGAAACCAACTCTTCTCGCCACAGTGACAGCAGAAATACTGTCACACTGCTATCACACCGTGCCGTCACCTCAAAACTTACACATACTCAGCCTTTTACCCTTGTTTATGTGACAGATGACAGCAAATATTTATTTTTATTTTAAATGTAGAGAGTATATATTACTCCCCCAATAATAATTTATATAATATGAAATCAACCTTTTTATTTCTAGTTGCTACAACCATGATGACCTGTACCGCTTTGGGACAGTCCTCCAACGACAAAAAGAACGTATTACCCGATTGGGCATTCGGAGGTTTTGAACGTCCGCAAGGGGCCAATCCGGTGATTTCTCCTATAGAGAGTACGAAATTCTATTGTCCGATGACACAAGATTACGTTGCATGGGAGTCCAATGACACTTTCAATCCGGCAGCTACTCTTTATAACGGCAAGATTGTTGTACTGTATCGGGCAGAAGATAAATCCGGTGTCGGCATCGGTCACCGTACCTCGCGTCTCGGATATGCCACTTCCAGTGATGGTATTCACTTCAAGCGGGAAAAGACTCCGGTATTTTATCCGGATAACGATTCACAAAAAGAGCTGGAATGGCCCGGCGGCTGCGAAGACCCACGTATTGCCGTCACAGCAGAAGGACTATATGTGATGACCTATACGCAATGGAACCGCCACATTCCGCGTCTGGCAATAGCCACTTCCCGCAACCTAAAAGACTGGACAAAATACGGTCCTGCTTTTGCCAAAGCTTTGATGGAAAGTTCTTCAACCTGGGTTGTAAGTCCGGCTCTATCCTGACCGAAGTTGTTAAAGGGAAACAGGTTATCAAGAAAGTCAACGGGAAATACTTCATGTACTGGGGAGAGGAACATGTGTTTGCCGCTACCTCCGAAGATTTAATCAACTGGACTCCTTATGTAAATACAGACGGCTCCCTGAGAAAGTTGTTTTCTCCACGTGACGGATACTTCGACAGCCATCTGACCGAATGCGGTCCTCCGGCTATCTATACTCCGAAAGGAATTGTGCTTCTGTATAATGGTAAAAACAGTGCAAGCAGAGGTGACAAACGCTATACCGCTAATGTCTATGCTGCCGGGCAAGCTCTCTTTGATGCCAATGACCCAACCCGTTTCATCACCCGTCTGGACGAACCGTTCTTCCGCCCGATGGATAGTTTCGAAAAGAGCGGCCAGTATGTAGACGGAACAGTGTTCATCGAAGGAATGGTTTATTACAAGGATAAATGGTATCTGTATTATGGTTGCGCAGACTCCAAAGTAGGTACGGCCATTTACAATCCGAAGAAACCTGCCGCCGCAGATCCGCTGCCCTAACATTTCACAAACTCTTTCTGTTTGATTGGATACGAGCCGCAAGGAATTTACCATTCAAAATGAATACGGATTGTTCATTCCTTGCAGCTCCTTTTATCATCTCTGCCACAATATGTACTTCAATTGTACAGACTGAGACGTTATCCGGTGATATACAAACAATTACGTCATACTCTAATTGATCAGCCAGTACTCTGACCTGCCAATATACATTTGCTTAAATATTGTCACGACAGAGAACAGATATCCATTTCCGAATCACTACATTTGTAAACATATTGAATAAGAACCAATTTGTAAACTACTAAACTTGTTAAAATAAACCATGATGAACAAAAAAGTAATTGCCGTAGCCCTCGCCCTTGTTTTGGCAGGAGGCGGCTATGCACAAAACGATGCCTCCGGGAAAAAGGTGAAAGCCTATATGGTGTCGGACGCCCACCTCGACACACAGTGGAACTGGGATATCCAGACCACAATTAAGGATTATGTATGGAACACGATCAGTCAGAATTTGTTTCTGCTGAAGCAATATCCGGAATACATCTTTAATTTTGAAGGTGCGGTCAAGTATGCTTGGATGAAGGAATATTATCCGGCGCAATACGAAGAGATGAAGAAATTCATAGAGAGCGGTCGTTGGCATATTAGTGGAGCCAGCTGGGATGCCAGCGATGTATTGGTTCCTTCCGTCGAAGCCTCCATCCGCAACATCATGCTCGGACAGACGTACTACCGGCAAGAGTTTGGAAAAGAAGGAACGGACATCTTCCTGCCGGACTGCTTCGGATTCGGCTGGACACTTCCTGCCATTGCGCACACTGCGGACTGATTGGTTTTTCTTCACAGAAACTGGACTGGCGCAATCATCCCGTTTTATGGAAAAAAGCAAACATCCATTTACTATCGGCCTCTGGGAAGGGTATATCGATGGCAAACATCATGATTAGCCCATGGATATGACTACGGACGCAAGTTTGGAACAACGGGGACCTGTCGGAAAACAAGGACTTGTTGGAATTGACCGGCCACTCTCCGCTTCACATGGTCTACCGCTATTACGGTACGGGAGACATAGGCGGTTCACCTACATTGGAGTCTGTACGTGCCGTAGAGAAAGGCCTGCAAGGCAATGGTCCGTTGCAGATTGTCAGTGCCACGAGTGACCGGATATATAAAGACTTCCAGCCTTACGCAAGCCATCCGGAACTGCCCAAGTTCAACGGTGAACTGTTGATGGATGTTCACGGTACCGGATGTTATACTTCCCAGGCTGCCATGAAGCTGTACAACCGTCAGAATGAGCTTTTGGGGGATGCAGCGGAACGCTCTTCCGTTGTAGCCGAATGGCTGAACCAGGCTTCCTATCCCGGAGCTGCATTGACTGAGAACTGGCAGCGTTTCATTTTCCATCAGTTCCATGATGACCTTACGGGAACAAGTATACCGCGGGCTTATGAATTCTCATGGAATGACGAGTTGATTTCCCTCAAGCAGTTCTCCGGTATTCTTACTTCCTCCATTGACGCTGTGGCAAGAAAGATGGATACCAGGGTGAAAGGGATACCGGTGGTGCTTTACAATGCGCTTGGATTCCAGGTTGCCGATGTGGCAGAGGTGGAACTTGCCTTGCCAAAGAAACCGAAAGGGATTACCGTATATGATATGAATGGCCGGAAAGTGGCCGCCCAATTGCAACTGATCGGCTGACGAAAACGGAGCCAGACTCTTGGTTAGAGCATTTGCCGGCAACCGGTTATGCGGTATATGATGTCCGTACTTCTGGTCCGTCGGCTGACACCCGGGTATCTGTGGATTCCAATGCATTGGAGAATTCCTATTTATAAAGATAACGCTGGATACAAAGGGTGATATCGTTTCGTTGTTTGACAAGAAGAACGGCAAGGAGCTCGTGAAACCCGGTAAAGCGATTCGTCTGGCACTCTTCACCGAAAACAAGTCGTATTCATGGCCGGCCTGGGAAATTCTGAAAGAAACGATTGATCGTGAGCCTGTCTCAATCACAGATGACGCTAAAGTCACTTTAGTGGAAAACGGAGCACTCCGGAAAGCGCTTTGTATCGAGAAGAAGTATGGCAAATCACTCTTCAAACAATATATCCGCCTCTACGAAGGCAGCCGTGCCGACCGCATAGACTTCTACAATGAAATAGACTGGCAGTCAACAAACACCTTACTGAAAGCGGAATTTCCTTTGAATATAGAAAATGAAAAGGCAACCTACGATCTGGGAATCGGCAGCGTGGAAAGAGGAAATAATGTACAGACCGCTTATGAAGTGTACGCACAGCAATGGGCAGACCTGACAGATAAAAATAACAGTTACGGCGTATCTATCCTGAACGACAGTAAATATGGATGGGATAAACCGGATCATAATACCATCCGCCTGACTCTGCTTCATACTCCCGAAACTAAAGGTAATTATGCTTATCAGGACCGTCAGGATTTTGGTTTCCATACATTTACCTATAGTATCACAGGACATGACGGAGCACTGGACAAACCTGCCACCGCCATTAAAGCGGAAATTCTGAATCAACCGATCAAAGCTTTCAGCAGTCCGAAACATGCCGGAACACTAGTGTCAAAACGTTCAAACTTTTTTTACGTTTTACAGTCCTGCTATATTTTCTTTTGCTTATGATGCTTTTTTCTGATTCATTTGGTAAGACGTTGCTATCTTCCACTTGTAGCGGTTTATAAATAGCCCAATAAGCATAGATTTAGCAAATGTAATGAGTCCCTTTCCTGCCTTTCTCAGTTTTGCACACATCTTTTTGATATTAAAAGCTATGGCAAAGAAGGCAAAGTCCATTGTCACCTTGTCTTCTCCCACATGCCGGAACCTTCTGTATGCGGTTTATAAATAGCCCAATAAGCATAGATTTAGCAAATGTAATGAGTCCCTTTCCTGCCTTTCTCAGTTTTGCACACATCTTTTGATATTAAAAAGCTATGGCAAAGAAGGCATGTGTATTTCATTTGTCCAAAAACAGCTTCCGGTTCTATACACCGCCTGCCTCTATGCCTGATTCCTTCTTTTGAGAGCAACCTTTCCCGGGCTTGTCGTTTGTATTGGTTTAACCGGTGGTTGACTTCTATCATACGGTTCCCCCGTGCTTTAAAACAACTTCCACGCAAAGGACAGCCCTCGCATCTTTGTGCCTTATACCGGGCACTTTCGGTGGTGTATCCGCTCACCGTTCTGTCACGTTTGGTTCCTATGCGGTTCATGTGCTGCCCCATCGGACAAACGTAATAATCCCCTTCCGCATTGTAATGGAGACTTTCCGCATGGAACGGGTTGGACGTATAACGGGGACGCTGTTCTTTATGGAAGTAGTTGTACTTGACAAAGGCTTCTATCCCATTCTCCTGCATGAACCGGTAATTTTCTTCCGAGCCGTAACCGGAGTCTGCCACACCGACAGTTGGTAAGCGGTTATAGCGTTGCTCAAAGGAGTGGAAAGAAAGGTATGAGGGTCAGTGTGTCGGTTGGGTTGGGAAACAGTCGGAAGTCTATGAGGAATTGGTTTTCAGTACCTATTTGCAGATTATATCCGGGTTTGGTCTGCCCATTCCTCATGGCGTCTTCTTTCATGCGCATGAATGTGGCATCAGGATCGGTCTTGGAATAGGAATTACGTTCTCCAAGGACATCAAGGTGATTGTCGTATTCCATCAGCTTGTCACGATACCCTTCAAGTTCCCTGACCTGTTTCTTTTTCTCCCGCAGGGTTTTCTTTTCTTCCTTGTCCTTTGTTGCAGGCTGGTGTTCCAGGGCTTCTTTAAGTTCATTCACTATGCCAGAGAGCATGCAGGGAGTAAACTCCACGGATGTGTCTTTTACGGAGTTCTCCTGTGCAATGGTTTCATCCACCTGCTCCAGGAGAATGCGGATCTTATCCATCAGCCTTGTACGGTTCCTTTCGACTGTCTTGCGCCAGACAAAAGTATATTTGTTGGCTTTGGACTCAATCTTGGTACCGTCGATATACTCCACGTCAAGGCTGATGAAACCTTTGTCGGCAAGGACAAGAACCAACTGCGTGAATACGGTATTTATTTCCTCTTTTACACGGTTTCGAAAACGGTTGATGGTAATAAAATCCGGATGTTCATTACCGGAAAGCCAGATATAATGGATGTCACGCAAAAGAAGCTTCTCGATTTTACGGCAGGAATAGATATTGTTCATGTAAGCGTAGATAATGACCTTGAGCATCATCTTAGGATGATAGGCTGAGCGCCCAGTTTCTTTATAAAGCTTCTTGAAATTGTCAAGATTGAGATTATCAACAACTGCATTGACGATGCGGACAGGGTCGTTCGCAGCTATGTTTTCATCAATTCTTTGTGGAAAAAGAACGGTTTGGTTGGGAATGTAAGGACGAAAATGTAACTTTGCCATAACGAAAATGTAATGCCTAAAGTTACAAAAAAATTAGGTAATAACATCATGAATAGAACGTGCCGGATCATAAGGAGTACGCCAGGAACCATCGGATCCAGATATTCTCCAGTTTCGGACGAATGAAGTGGATAGAAGAATCGAAATAGTTCTTATAGTAATGAGCACGTTTTGAGAATGTTTCATAATCAGCCGTCTTTCCCATCTTTTGTGCCATAGCGGCAATCCCCCAGTCATCTACTGCATATTCCATAGCGATAGAAGTGGCTTCGTGAACTTTATCTGCCGGAATGTATCCTTTTGCCAGCACATAAGGAACTCCATTCTGCCTTTCATAAGTGGCTGTCGCTTTCATTGCTGTCAAGGCTTCTTCCGCATTAAATCCGGTAAATCCTTTCAGGTAAGCATCTGCAATCACCGGAACAGAGCTATACCCCGGCATACAATTTGTTTCACCTGCTCATCAAAGGCCAGATAGGAAGTTTGTCCTGTTGCCTATAAATAGAAAAGCATTGAATTGACTACATCGTCTACCAACTCGGGTTGGATGATAGTCATCAGAGGATTCAGAGCACGATAGGTATCCCACAGGGAGAGAGTCGTATAGTTCGCCTTCTTCGGGTCTGTATAAATCATATCATTCATCCCCCGATACTCACCATTGACATCACAATACAGCGTCGGAGCGATCATCGTGTGATAGTGTGCGGTATAAAAGACACGTTTGGCAGCCTCGTCATCTGATTCTACGGTCATCTTTTCCAGTTGCTTGTTCCAACGTTCGCTGCTCATCTTCACAACTTTGTCGAAGTCCCAGTGAGAGAGTTCAGCTTTGCAGGTTCATCGCTGCATTCTCACAACTGACGGAGGAAATAGCCACTTTAATCTTCACTTCCTTCACATGGCCGAAAGTCAGTACACTTTTCACCGATTCAACTTTCAGCCTGGTCCCAGGGTTTGGGTGTATTATCATCATAAGCAGTAAATTTCTCTATCTTCTGATCGCTCTTCAGTACAAAGTATACCTTTCGGGACGGGCTCCATCCTCTGACATAGCGATAGCCCTCCACTGTATAATCATCCACTTTACGGATATAGCTGTCATAAGCATTGGAACCGTTGCCTTCGCGCAGGTCAATCAGTATGGAAGCCGGTTTCCCTTCCGGATAAGTATAACGATGGAAGCCTACACGATCTGTAGCAGTCAGTTCGGCCTTGATATTGTACCTGTCCAAAAGTAAGGAATAATATTCCGGACGGGCTATCTCATTATCATGCGAATATTTCGACGCATATCCATCACGTATATCATCCTGATTGCCTCTGGGAGTACGGATCTCATTGAGAGGCATAATCAGAATGTCCCCCAGATCAGTACATCCCGTACCGCTTAAATGCGTATGTGAGAAACCAATCAGGATGCTGTCGGAATAATGATATCCCGAACACCAGTCCCAGCCTTTATGAATATTGTTAGGTCCGAGTTGTACCATACCATACGGAACACTCGTACCGACAAATACGTGCCCGTGAAAACCGGAACCGATATAGGGATCGACATACTGTAGCAATCCCTCACTCTTTGAATAGTCCTGTTTCGCCACTCCGCTCGTTGTCATAGCCAAAAAACAGGAAGCAGCCATTAATAGTTTAAATGTGTTCATCTGTATTTTTCTTATTTAGTTAGAATTTCCAATCACATCGCAAAGGAAGGCGGAACGGCATCGTCTCCGGCAGCCCAGGCTTTATTCGGACGTTTACCCATCACAAATTCCAATACTCCACCCTTCATGAGGTCTTCGTGGCTGAACCATGACTGATCCCATACCTTTCCATTCAAGCTTTGCCGACTGAATAAACTTATTTTCCGGTGAATAATTCCGGCACACGATCTGAAAAGTTTTTCCGTTACTCAACCGAATAGTCTGATTCTCAAATACCGGGCTTCCAATCACATACATCGGCAGACCGGGAGTAACCGGATAAAATCCCATCATCGAGAAGACGACGAACGAAGTCAATCCGCCTCCGTCTTCATCCCCGGGAATACCCATCAGATCATTGCGGAACCATTGCGTCAACAAGTTACGCACCCGCTTTTGAGTACGCCAAGGTTGTCCGGCATAATTATACAGATAAGGAATGTGCATGGCAGGTTCATTTCCCATCGAGAACTGACCGACATTACCCGTATGGTCACCAAACTGATGATGAAAATCCGGTCGTCCTTTCCCTAAAGGAGTACTATACATTCGTTCCAGTTCTTCTACGAAACGCTCCTTTCCACCCATCATATTCACCAGATCGGCTACATTGTGAGGAAGATCCCACCGATACACCCAACCGTTATTTTCATCATACGCATCGCGTCCGCCTACTCCGCTAGAATAGCGATAATCAAATGGCTGGATAAAGTTTCCAAACGAATCTTTCGGATGGAAGAAACAGGTTTCTTTATTAAATATCTTGTGATAGTTCAGGCTTCGCTTCAAGAAATAGTCTGCCTCTTTTTTATCTCCCAAAGTCTTGGGCGATATTTCCCAGACACCACTCGTCATACACTGTTCCCAGAGTAACCGCTGCCGGCTGTCGTCTTTCCCACGAATGCACTTCGGGCACTGTTTCTTGCTCACCTACGGCAAGTGCGGGAAAGTATCCATGGTCTTTATAGAACTGATCCAATACTCCGGCAGGTTTGGACGACCAGGGAGCCAGTGTTTTTTCAGTAATGGCAGCTTTACAGACTTGATAGGCTTTTGCCAGATCAAATGAGCGCATTCCCTTATTATACGCATCAAGCACCGTCGCCACACCATGATTGCAGTTCATACGACGGCTGTCACCATTGATTTCCGGGAAAGTAGGCATCCAGTTGGGTTGCATCTGATACGCCATGCGAATCAATGAATTTACCATATTGCTCTCCATTTCCGTTTCAATGATGAGACGCAACGGATGAGTGGCACGATAAGTATCCCAAATCCAGTCGTCTACATAGAAAGGAATGCCTTCGTCATCATGTACCTGCCCGTCATAAGCACTAAAATATCTGCCATCCTCAGAAATACAAATCATGCGTTCATACGTACGATAAAGAGAAGTATAAAATACTGTTTTCTCGTTTTCCGTACCTCCCTTTACAAAAATCTTTCCCAATGTCTCATTCCATACCGAACGTCCCTTATCGGCTACAGCCTGCAAGTTGTAGTTCTTGATTTCACGGCGCAAATTTTGTTTTGCCTGTTCGGAAGAAATAAATGATACACCATAGCGAAGCAGTACAGAGGCTGTTCCCTTCGGATATTCCAGTATATAATAAGCATTATGTCCTTGCGTAGACTTATCTGTAGTGCGAATAACTGCCCCCTGATGAGTACCGATCTTCAAAGGCTGTTGATCTGTTTCCAGATAAATATAAACTTGTGTATGGTTACCCAGTTTCTGATAACCGCTGATTGACTTTCCGTCTGTTTTTAATTCTCCGTTGCGAGTGTTAAAGATCAGATAAGCAGGCTTGTCTGTCTGCGAAAAGTCTATCTGATAAATACCGGACTGGTGGGAAGGAGCATACTGAACATACATCCCGTCATCATCCAGATCAACACTATAATAATAAGGCTTGATAACTTCATTGTCGTATCCATATTGTATAATGCTGCCTGCCTTTTGTAATTCTCCCTGATAAGGGCTCAGATTGAAAGCCGAACTTCCCCGGTGACTGGTCACTATCAGCGGTAGTCCGTTAATTGTATTTCCGGTAAAATTCTCCCGTTCGGGATAGACACGCAACATGCTGTTGGGCAGATGGATGGTAGGATAAGTGGGTACTAGTAAATGACTGATATTTCCGATATATGGATTTACATAATCAACCGGAGTTCTTTCCGGTGAAGAATACATTTTTGCCGTTAGAAACTGGAAAGGAATGAGGCATCCCAGTAACAGATATAGAATTTGCTTCATGGTATAATTTAATTAAATAAAAGTTTTTATGATGCAAATATAGAATCTATTCCGAAACTATCAGGCTGTCGCCAGAGTTTACCATAGGGATGGCAGGGATATTTACTCTTTTGGCAAAAGAAAAAGGACTTGTACTGGCTAAAGCAGTTCAAATCCTTTCCATAAATTTCCTTCGGGAAGAGGGGCCACAAGCTCTATCAGCTCTTTAGACACTGGATGGATGAATCGTACCTTCCGCGCATGCAGACAAATACTGCCATCGGGATTGGAACGTGGAGCGCCATATTTAAGGTCACCTTTAATGGGACATCCCATCTTTGCCAACTGGCAACGAATCTGGTGATGACGTCCGGTTTTCAAATCTACTTCAAGCAGATAATAATTCTCCGAATGTCCGATCAGCCGGTAATCTAAAATTGCTTTCTTACTGTTCGGCACTTCTTTATCATAAGCAAAACTCTTGTTCTGCTTCTCGTTACGTACCAAATAATGCACTAATTCATTTTCCGGCTCCTTGGGGGCATTCTTCACCACTGCCCAGTAGGTTTTTCTTCACCTCACCGGAACGGAACATCTCGTTCAGTCGGGTGAGTGCCTTACTCGTTCTGGCAAAATTACATATTCATACCGCCATCAACCTGGATCACCTGCCCTGATACATACGAAGACATATCGGAAGCCAGGAAAGTAGCTACATCCGCCACATCTTCAGGAGTACCTCCACGACGCAAAGGAATCTTCTTGGCCCACTCAGCTCTTACTTCGTCAGACAATTTGGCTGTCATATCAGTAATAATGAAGCCCGGAGCGATTGCATTGGCACGGATACCGCGTGAGCCCAATTCCTGCGCGATGGACTTAGCCAGAGCGATCATACCAGCTTTGGAAGCCGCATAGTTACCTGACCTGCATTACCGTGAACACCCACTACAGATGCCATGTTGATAATGCTTCCACTCTTCTGACGCATCATAATCGGAGTACATGCGTGGATAAAGTTAAACGCAGACTTCAAGTTCACGTTGATTACCATATCCCATTGCTGTTCACTCATGCGCATCATCAGGCCGTCACGTAATACCGGCATTGTTCACCAAAATATCGATACGTCCGAAGTCCTTGGATTTCTTCTACGACCTTTTGCAGTATCTTCAAAATTGGCTGCATTCGAAGCATAGCCTTTGGCTTTTACTCCCATTGCTTCAAGTTCTTTAGCTGTATTTTCTGCATTTTCGTCAATTACAAGGTCAGTAAATGCGATATTTGCACCTTCGGCAGCAAACTTCAAGCAATAGCCTTGCCAATACCGCGAGCAGCACCAGTTACAATGGCTGTTTTTCCGTCTAATAATCCCATACTAAAAGTTATTTAATTAAATTTCTGTTCTATGCAGTGCGCCAAACACAATGTTGGACACATATCTATTTCTAGTTTCTTCGTCCAGATGAGCCCCTATATGGCCGCGAATGTAAGGTACTTCAATTCCCTTCACACAATAATGTATCAAGTCGGCCGTCATCTCCACATCGTCAATGTGAAAAACTCCTTTTGCCTGTCCTTCCGAAAAGAACGGCTTTGAAAAGTTGTACCTCTTTCGCATCAAACTTCTTACGAACCTTTTCCACCCGCCAGATATCACGGAAGAAATAGGCCCGTAGGGTTCCATTTCGATAGACGACTTCTTTTACTGCGTCCAACCGGGTATATATCATCTCCAACAATTTCTCGTCCGGTGAGATATTTTTCTCGGCTACCCGCTTCATCATATCCGACAGAATATCTAATTCCGATTCCACAACAGCCAAATAGATTTCATCCTTACTTTTAAAATAGGTATAAAGTGTTCTTCTACCTTTTTTAGAAGCAAGAGCGATATCGTTCATAGTTGTATTTTCTACTCCCATCTTCGCGAATAGCTGACGGGCTACATCTACTAACTTGGCTTTCGTCTTGGATACGGTCATAGGTTATACTAATTGCACATTGCTGAATATTTTGAGCAAAAGTAATTCTTTTCTTTAGACCATACAAGAAAAAGCGCAGAATATTAACATTTGTATATTAATAGGTACTAAAAAAACTATCATCATTATCCTCTATATTTTCAAAAATAAGAAAAAATGATGATTTTTACTCGAAAAATATTCAGCAAATTATTTGTTTGTTTCAAGAAAAGCCGTACCTTTGCACCCGTTAAACATCGCGGAGTGGAGCAGTTGGTAGCTCGTTGGGCTCATATCAATCTTCTGATCGACATCACTCATCTCAAAGACCTTATTCTTGGAAATAGAAAGAATCATACCTATCATATGGAGTACGATGCCGGACAGGTATTGCTGGGCAGAATATTTTATCCGCCTCCGCCACCTCCAAAGCACGAGAAAACAAAGACACCAGTTCTTCGTTTATTCCAACCTCCAGTATCTGCCTTTCCGGAGAAAGAAAGGCATCACCCACAATTGCATCAATTGTCGGCCCTTCAAAACCGATATAATATTCTGTCCATCCGGTCTGACGCAACGGATAATAAGTATGCCACTGTCCGGGAAACAACACCATCAGCCGACCTTTACAAACTTGTCTTTCAGGAGTAGAATCGGATGAAAACAAACCACGCCCTTTCGTTATATAGACTAACTGATATTCCCGCAACACCCTTCCTTTTTCAGCATTGAAAAAGTAGCCGGACGGATGCTCTTTCAACGGATAAGGAGAATCGGGAGGGATAGACTGGTAGCCAACTGTATTTACCCACAGACCGAACTTACGGTCCATGTCATTTACAATCAGATATTTAAATTCTAATCCCAAACTATTATCCTCGATCATACCGGAGTGTTTTCATGTAATTGAGTCGGACAAAAGTAGGAATTATTTTCAAAAAACACATGCTAAACAATAAAAAAACATCCGGAGTACCTGTTCAGATCCTCCGGATGCCTATAAAAAACAAACCTTATTTATTCGTATCAGAATGCTTTCCGATACAATACTTCAATTTCCGCTACCGAAGTAGGACGAGGATTACCTCCTGTACAAACATCATTGAATGCAGCTACAGCCAACGCAGGAATATCTTCCTCCTTTACATTAATTTCATGCAATTTTTGCGGGATACCGATACTCAAGGAAAGCGCTTTACCGCTTCAACAGCCGCCTTTACACCTTCAGCTCACTCATACCGGCTGTATCAACTCCCATTGCTTTCGCTATATGAATATACTTCGGAGCCGCCGGAGATTCAGCATTATACTCCATCACATACGGCAACAATAGGGCATTTGCTACACCATGAGGAGTATCATAGAACGCACCTAGCGGATGAGCCATAGAGTGCACAATTCCCAGACCTACATTAGAGAATCCCATACCTGCAATATATTGAGCCTGCGACATCGCTTCGCGGGCAACTGTATCTTTGCCGTTATCTACTGCCGCTTTCAGATTCTGCGCAATCATTTCAATCGCTTTCAGTTCAAACATATCACTCATAGCCCATGCTCCCGGAGTAATATAACTTTCGATGGCATGTGTCAATGCATCCATACCGGTAGCGGCAGTAAGCCCCTTCGGCATTGAGTACATCAATTCGGGATCCACAATAGCCACTGCCGGGATATCATTCGGATCTACGCAAACCATTTTCTTACGGGCATCTTCGTCGATAATCACGTAATTGATAGTCACTTCAGCTGCCGTTCCTGCAGTGGTAGGCAATGCGAAGTCGGCACCGCTTTATGTTTGGTATCAGCCACACCTTCCAAAGATTTCACGTCAGCGAAATCCGGATTGTTCACAACAATACCGATTCCTTGGCCGTGTCGATAGAAGAACCGCCACCTAAAGCTACGATAAAGTCGGCTCCGGAAGCCTTGTAAGCAGCCACACCATTCTGCACGTTTGCAATTGTAGGATTGGCTTTTACATCACTATAAAGTTCGTACGGAATATGATTTTCATCAAATACTTTAATAATTTCAGCAGCCACACCAAATTTGACAAGATCTTTATCCGTTACAAAAAAGGCTTTCTTAAAGCCACGTCTAGCTGCTTCCACAGCAATCACACTTCGGCAACCGGCACCGAAGTAAGAGGTTTCGTTCAGAATAATGCGATTCATAGTTGTGTCATAATTTTAAAGTTACCGCAACATTCCCCATTCGTAGAAAATGCCGCGGTCGCTAAAGTAGATAAATTCAATGATTAATACAAGTATTATTTAGGAAGATTGAAAGCAACAGACATTTCTTTCATTTGTTCCTGGTCATGCCATCCGGTTCGAAGCCCATATTTTTGGCAGCGATATAAATTAATGCGGACTTATTCAATACATCGATCTGATCAAACGCCTGCATCACATCGCAATCAACTGCAAATACCATGCTTCTCCCACATGACAACATCATAATCCTGCAATTCCTTAATACGTAGCGTCCGCTAATTCTACCGAACTGGGCAATTGATAAGGAATCATGCCCAATCCACGTGGGCAGAATGCTTTTGTTTCGGGAATCATGCTCCATAGCAGGTTGGTTGCCACATCTTTCTCCATGAACTTTTTGTTGTGAGACAAGGCAATCAGTTCGATGGGGTGTGTGTGTACGGATGCTTTATAAGGAGAGCCTATGCTAATGAGATAATTGTGTACGCTCAGGTGGGAGGGAACTTCCGAAGTAGGTTGAACCGGTTTGTCGGCAATAATGACATAACTAGCACAATCATCTAAAATACGGATGACAGAACCGTTATCCATAGGCCAACGTGCCAAATCCCGCATACGCATATTGGTTCCTTTGCAATAAAAATAACAGCCTTTCAAGTGAGGCAGTGTTACACCGATTTGTTTTACTTCGCTGATAGCGGGCATCTGACGGATTTCATCGTCTACATACTCGGTGATATTGACGGTGATATTACCTCCGTTACGTTCGGCCCATCCTTTTTGCCACAAATATCCGGCTACTTCGGCTACTTTATTCACCTCTTTGACCAATTCGGGGCGATTGTCTAAGATTGATTTCATATCTTCTTTTATTTGATTGTTCATAGGGTATTGTTATTCATTTTTTTATTCTGAATAACAGTATGCTACAAATATAATAATTCTTTTAGAATAAATTAGGGAATACAAGAGAAAAGATAAGAACTACCAGTCCGGTTACCAGAACAGTGATAGTTTGGGTGGATACACCTTTCCATTCTTTTAATAAAATACCCCATACGTTACTGAAAGTAACATTCAAAGCCATTAATATACACCATGAGAAGGCAAGCAGTACAGGACTTCCGGTCAGGAAACTTTTACCCATTTCCAGTCCGAAGAATTGCATGTACCACAGTACTCCTGCCAAGGCGCAGAATATCAGGTTGTTTACCCATACATTGCCTTTGGCATAATCACTCATAGTTTTGTTGGCTACATTTTGTTGCAGACAGTAAACGGCATTGGTTAAAAAACCGCCTAGTGTTACCAGAAAGATTACAGGAAGTCCCGCATAAAGACCTTCTACACCTCCAGCTAACGCAGCTTCCTTGATGGGAGTTCCTGCATCGAGTCCCAAAGCGAAACAGGCACTCATCACACCTGCCAGTAGGGCTACCAACAGTCCTTTAGTCAGAGCAAAATCTTTTACTGCCGCGCGTTTATCTTCCTCGCTCATGTTTTTGGCGCGAAGACTGCCGGCATATCCTATAATGGCAATGCCCGACAAAGTGATACATACTCCTAGTAAAAGAATAAGTCCGTTTCCTTTGAACAGGTTGGTTCCGGCAAAGATGGCGGGGAACAGTGTACCGAATCCGGCACAAGTACCCAGTGCGATACTTTGTCCTAAGGCTACTCCCAGATAACGCATGGAAAGACCAAAGGTAAGGCCGCCCACTCCCCATAATATACCATAAAAGATGCTCATTGGAGCACCTCCCGCTCCCCAAAGGTCAAACAGACTGCCTCCTTGGGGAATACCTAGCAATGCGCCCAATAGTGGGAACACCAACCAGGCGAATACACCTTGTATCAGCCAAAAACTTTCCCAACTCCATTCTTTTACTTTCTTGATAGGTACGTATGAACTGGATTGGCAGAAGCTTCCTATAGCGATAATGATTAATCCGATAATGATTTCCATTGTTTATATTCTTTAAAACCACAAATACGTTCTCTGTAGGGGCAGATACATGAGGCCACCCTTACAGAGGACGATATTGTGGTTGGATATTGATTAGCGTTTAGAAGTAACTTCTGCTTCGTATTTCTCTACTTCTGCAATGAACTCTTCGCCTACGGGTACATTGTTCTTCAAGCAGAACATATCCCATACAGCATTCCAAGGCAAAGCTTTTTCTTCTTCGAGCAGAGCCAGACGTTGGAATCCTTGTCCGTTTGCTTCGTATTCGCGCAATTTGGCAATCGGTTCCAGCAAAGCGCGTGCCATACATTTCTGTGCAGCACGGCTACCGATTACGTATGCACCAATACGGTTGATAGATGCATCGAAGTAATCAAGACCATAGTGTACACGATCCAAGGCGTTGCAACGAACGATTTCGCTGAACAAATCCATAGTCGGGTCGTCCATGATGGTTACGTGGTCTGAGTCCCAACGTACGGGGCGACTTACGTGCAGCATCAGTTCGGGAACATACAACAATAAAGAAGAAACTTTGTCTGCAACACTTTCTGTCGGGTGGAAGTGCCCGGTATCCAAGGTAATCATCTTGTTGTTCTTGGCGCCATAGCCGATATAGAAATCATTAGACCCCACTGTATAGCTTTCCAGACCGATACCGAATACTTTAGATTCGATACAGTCTTTCATGTTCTTATATTCAGTAGCGAAAATCTGATCCAGAGAATCTTTCAACAATGCACGATATTTCATGCGGTTTACAGTGATGTCTTTGCTGCCATCGTGTACCCAAAGGTTCATGATACAAGGATCGCCTTGCGCTTTACCCATTTCTTCGGCCACGGCACGACAACGTTTCGTATGTTCAATCCAGAAGTTGCGGATACCTTCATCGGGATTTGACAAAGACAGATCACCGCTTTTGGGATGGGAGAATGAAGTAGAGTTGAAATCCAGTTTCATGTTGTTTTCCTTACCCCATTCAATCCAACTTTTGAAATGTTCGGGTTCTACTTCGTCACGATCTACGACTTTTCCTTGAAAGTCGCCATAAATTTCGTGCAGATTCAAACGGTGAGTACCTGGTATATATGAAGCAGCTTTCAGAATGTCTGCACGCAGTTCGTCGATGTTGCGAGCTTTGCCGGGATAGTTACCTGTAGCCTGGATACCACCGGTCAATGAACCTGCCTGAACTTCGAAACCGGTTACATCATCTGCTTGCCAGCAATGCAGTGACAGATGGAAATTCTGCATGGTTTCCATTACTTTTTCTGTGTCAACACCTACAGCGGCATAACGTTCTTTTGCAATCTCATACGCTTTATTAATCAATTCTTCTTTCATGATATTATTTGTTTATTTAATGAATAAATTTCAAGGTGAATATTAAATATCTTCTCTATAATGAGCTAAATACTTCTTATATGCTTCTTCCCATTCTTCTGCTTGCTGGGGCTCAAAAGAAACGGTTTCTATGGAAGTGCTGATTAGTTGGCGCATAGCCGCAATATCGTTTACCAGCCCGTTGGCTTTTGCCTGTAACATAATGTTGCCGATAGCTGTTCCTTCACTGGGACCTGCTATAACAGGTACGCCCACTGCGTTGCAAGTGAATTGGTTTAACAAATTGTTTCGTGAGCCTCCACCGATAATGTGCAGCTTTTCGATGGGGAACGGGGCCATTTGTTGCAAATAGCCGAATACTTGTTTGTAGCGCAGGGCAAGACTATCGAAAATACAACGAGTGATTTCGCCATAACTCTGTGGTACAGGTTGGTTGGTTTCTTTGCAATAATGTCCGATGGCTTGAATCATAGATGACGGATTGGCGAAGCAGGGAGCATCGGGATTGATGACACTGCGGAAAGCGGGAACTGCCAGGGCTGCATCTATCAGTTCTGTATAAGAATAGTTGTTGGTTGCTTCCCATTCTTTGCGGCAACGTTCCAACAACCACATGCCACAGATATTTTTCAGGAACCGGGTCGTTCCTTCCACACCTCCTTCGTTGGTGAAGTTCTGTTCAAAGCTTTCCTTATTTATAATAGCATCTTTCACTTCAATCCCCATCAAGCTCCACGTGCCGGAACTCAGATATGCGAATTTTTCGTTTTGTGCCGGTACGGCAGCTACGGCTGAACCTGTGTCATGACCGGCAACGGCAATAACAGGAATAGCTCCCAGACCTGTAATTTTTTGCACTTCTTCTGTCAGCACTCCAATAGGTTCCCCTGGAAAAACAAAACGGCCGAACTGTTCTTTCTTGATATCTGCTACATCCAGTAGTTCCTTTTCGAAGCATTTGGTGCGCGGATTCAACATCTGGGAAGTAGAAGCGATGGTATATTCTGTTACCATTTTACCGGTCAGCATATAACTTAAAGCATCCGGCATAAACAGTATTTTATCTGCTGCTTCCAAGGCCGAGCAATGATTGCGGTGGAGTGTTGATAATTGGAACAAGGAATTGAAATTCATAATCTGGATTCCAGTGATGTCATATACTCGTTCACGGGGAATATGGGTAAAATATTCTTCGGGTGCACCTATTGTGTGAGGGTCGCGATAACAATAAGGATTGCGGAGTAACTCTCCATCTTTGCCCACTAATACGAAATCCACCCCCCAAGTATCAATACCGATAGACTGGATAGGCAGATTGTCTTTGGCTACCACTTTCAGTCCCTTGATAATTTCATTGTATAAGGCATAAATATCCCAATAACAATGTCCTCCGGTTTCTATAATATGGTTAGGGAAACGAGTCAGTTCTTTCAACTCCATTTTGCCTTCTCCCAGGCAACCTAAGATGGTACGTCCGCTGGTGGCTCCCAGGTCTACCGCAAAGAAATAAGTGTGTTCCATGCCTTTATTTTTTGATTTTAAGGAATTAATAGTGATGCAAAAATAGTTTATTCCCCGAAAGTCGTCCTTGTTTTTTTGATATTATAACTGTTGGATTTGGTTGTACCTGTCGTAAAACATAATATTACCATCTTTTTAAGAAGATTGCATTGAAAAGAAAAATTTGGTATGATTTTGGTTTATTCTTAGGATGATAGATAAAAGCTTTATTGAAAATATGCATAAAGTCGCAAAAATATTCTCTTTTTTGTATCTATATTCCCGAATATTCTGTAATTTTGCAGCCGAATTAGAATAATTATGCAGTATGAAGAGCAAGAATAGCAGACTTGATGCCATTAAGATTATTATTTCGAGTAAGGAAGTAGGTAGCCAGGAAGAGTTGTTGCAGGAATTGGCGAAAGAAGGATTCCAATTGACCCAAGCTACTTTGTCTCGTGACTTGAAGCAGTTGAAAGTGGCGAAGGCAGCCAGTATGAACGGAAATTATGTATATGTATTACCAAACAATACCATGTACAAACGTATGACTGAGCAACATTCGGCCAGTGAGATGTTGATGCATAATGGATTTATTTCCATTGAATTTTCGGCTAATCTGGCAGTAATCAAGACTCGTCCCGGATATGCTAGTAGTTTGGCTTATGATATTGATAACCGGAACTTTGATGAAATATTGGGAACTATTGCTGGTGATGATACTATTATGCTTGTCATTCGTGAAGGTTGCACAAGAGCGGGAGTGAAGAATGCACTTTCATTGATTATACCGAATATACAATAATATAATAATAGATAAAAAAGGAGATGGATGCTAAACAAGTGGATGTGATGGTGGCAGATGCCTCACATGAAGTTTACGTTGATAAAATTTTAGATACTATTAGAGAAGCTGCTAAGGTACGCGGAACAGGCATTGCAGAACGCACACATGAATATGTGACTACAAAGATGAAAGAAGGAAAGGCGATTATTGCCTTATGTGGAGATGATTTTGCAGGATTTACCTATATTGAGTCATGGGGAAACAAGCAATATGTAGCAACCTCGGGATTGATTGTGCATCCTAATTATCGTGGAATAGGTTTGGCCAAGCGTATAAAGGCGGCTTCGTTCCGATTGGCACGTCTACGATGGCCTAAAGCAAAGATATTCAGTCTGACCAGTGGCGCGGCGGTAATGAAAATGAATACAGAACTGGGATATGTTCCTGTAACTTTCAATGAACTGACTGATGATGAGGCCTTTTGGAAAGGTTGTGAAGGCTGTATCAATCACGATATATTAGTGGCGAAGAACCGTAAGTTCTGTATTTGTACAGCCATGCTTTACGATCCGGCTTTGCACGAAGAAGACACTATTTAATAAATTAAAAATTAAGAATTAAAAATTAAGAATTAAAAGATGGCTGCGCATTCATGTACTTATTTCTCAGTTTTCAATTTTTAATTCTCAATTAAAATAATATCATTATGGAAGAAAAGAAGAAAAAAGTAGTAGTCGCATTTAGCGGGAGGATTGGATACCTCTTTTACTGTTATGTATCTGGCCAAGGAAAAAGGATATGAAGTGTATGCAGCTTGTGCCAATACAGGCGGTTTCAGTGAGGAGCAGTTGAAGGCAAGAACGAAGAGAACGCTTACAAACTGGGAGCAGTGAAGTATGTAACATTGGATGTTACTCAGGAATACTACGAGAAGAGTCTGAAATATATGGTTTTCGGTAATGTGCTGCGTAACGGTACTTATCCGATCTCCGTCAGTTCGGAACGTATTTTCCAAGGGTTGGCCATAGCACGTTATGCCAATGAAATAGGTGCGGACGCCATCGCACACGGCTCGACTGGTGCGGGTAATGACCAGATTCGTTTCGATATGACTTTCCTGGTACTGGCTCCGGGAGTAGAAATCATTACATTGACCCGTGACATGGCATTAAGCCGTCAGCAAGAAATCGATTATTTGAACGAACATGGTTTTGCCGCTGACTTTACAAAATTGAAATATTCTTATAATGTAGGTCTTTGGGGGACTTCTATCTGCGGTGGGGAAATATTGGACTCTGCGCAGGGTTTGCCCGAAAGTGCTTATTTAAAACAGGTGACCAAGGAAGGAAGCGAACAACTTCGTCTTACATTTGAAAAAGGTGAACTGAAAGCTGTTAATGACGAGAAGTTTGATGATCCTATCAAGGCTATTCAAAAAGTGGAGGAGATCGGTGCGGCCTACGGTATCGGCCGTGACATGCATGTTGGGGATACGATCATCGGCATCAAAGGACGTGTAGGATTTGAGCAGCTGCTCCAATGCTGATTATCGGCGCTCATCGCTTCCTTGAGAAATATACGCTTAGCAAGTGGCAGCAATATTGGAAAGACCAGGTTGCCAATTGGTATGGAATGTTCTTGCATGAAAGTCAGTATCTGGAACCGGTAATGCGCGATATTGAAGCAATGTTGCAGGAATCACAGCGCAATGTGAATGGTACTGCTATCTTGGAACTTCGTCCGCTTTCGTTCTCGACTGTCGGCGTTGATTCAAAAGACGATCTGGTTAAGACCAAGTTTGGTGAATACGGAGAAATGCAGAAAGGATGGACAGCCGAAGATGCTAAAGGCTTCATCAAGTCACTTCCACACCATTGCGTGTTTATTATAATAACCACAAGGACGAAGAAATTTAATAAGTATGATCAAAGTCGGGATTATCGGAGGTGCAGGTTATACGGCGGGCGAATTGATTCGCTTGCTGCTGAACCACCCTGAAATTGACATCGTAGTTTATCAATAGCAGCAGTAACGCTGGCAATAAAATTACCGACGTACATGAGGGACTCTATGGTGAAACGGATTTGGTTTTTACAGACGAACTTCCTCTGGATGAGATTGATGTATTGTTCTTCTGTACGGCTCATGGAGATACAAAGAAGTTTATGGATAGTCACAATGTACCCGAGGATTTGAAAATCATAGACCTCAGTATGGACTACCGTATCAAGAGTGATGACCATGACTTCATTTATGGTTTGCCGGAACTGAACCGTCGTGCTATCTGCCATAGCAAGCACGTGGCCAATCCGGGATGTTTTGCCACTTGTATTCAATTGGGTTTATTGCCGTTAGCCAAACATCTGTTACTGAACGAGGATGTAATGGTAAATGCCATTACCGGAAGTACAGGGGCAGGGGTGAAACCGGGTGCTACCAGTCATTTCAGTTGGCGTAATAATAATATGAGCATTTATAAACCGTTTTCTCATCAGCATGTTCCCGAAATCAAGCAATCATTGAAACAGTTGCAAAACAGCTTTAATGCTGAAATAGATTTTATTCCTTACCGGGGTGATTTCCCGCGTGGTATCTTTGCTACTCTGGTAGTCAAATGCAAGGTGGAACTGGAAGAACTGGTGAAGATGTATCAAGACTATTATGCCGAGGATTCTTTCGTTCATATTGTAGACAAAAATATAGATTTGAAGCAGGTGGTGAACACCAACAAGTGTTTGATTCATTTGGAGAAACATGGCGATAAGCTGCTGGTTATCTCTTGCATTGACAACTTGTTGAAGGGGGCAAGCGGACAAGCGGTTCATAATATGAATCTCATGTTCAATTTGGAAGAAACCGTAGGGTTGAGGTTGAAACCGTCTGCTTTTTAATAAAGAAGAGTTTATGAAATTATTTGATGTATATCCTCTTTTTGACATAAATATTGTCAAAGGAAAAGGTTGTCATGTATGGGATGACCAAGGTACGGAATACCTTGATTTGTATGGTGGTCATGCGGTTATTTCTATCGGTCACGCACATCCATATTATGTGGAAATGATAAGCAAGCAGGTTGCACAGTTGGGATTTTATTCCAATTCGGTGGTTAACAAGCTACAGCAGGAAGTGGCAGACCGTTTAGGGAAACTTTCGGGTTATGATGATTATCAATTGTTTTTGATAAACAGTGGAGCTGAAGCTAATGAAAATGCGTTGAAACTGGCTTCTTTTTACAATGGTCGCAACCGTGTGCTTTCTTTTTGCAAAGCATTTCACGGACGTACTTCACTGGCAGTGGAGGTAACCCACAATCCGAAAATTATAGCCCCAATCAATGACAATGGGCATGTGACTTATCTGCCTTTGAACGATATAGAAGCAGCTAAAGCGGAATTGGCAAAAGGAGATGTCTGTGCGGTGATTATTGAAGGTATTCAAGGAGTAGGCGGTATTCAGGTTCCGGAAGTAAAATTCTTGAAAGAACTGAGTAAGGCTTGCGAAGAAGTGGATGCAGCCCTTGTTTTGGATGAAATACAATCCGGCTACGGGCGTAGCGGTAAATTTTTTGCTCACCAACATGCAGGTATCCGTCCCGATATAATTACGGTAGCAAAGGGGATTGGTAATGGCTTTCCGATGGCTGGTGTCCTGATCAGTCCGAAATTCAAGCCGGTATATGGACAATTGGGAACCACTTTTGGTGGTAACCACCTAGCTTGTGCTGCTGCTATCGCGGTGCTTGATGTTATGAAAGGTGAGAATCTGGTAGAGAATGCTGCCAAGGTAGGTGCTCATCTGCTGAAAGAATTGAAACAATTCTCACAGATCAAAGAGGTGCGTGGCGAAGGTTTGATGATCGGTATGGAATTTGAAGAACCGGTTCAAAAGAGTACTCTAACCGCTCATTTGATTAATAAACAGCCGACGATAAAAGCAGCCTATATAGAAATTTTTTCTTATCCTGGCTGCTTTTTGTTTTTTCGCAATTTACTGTTACCTTTGCCTGTGAGAATCCATAAAAAATAAGCGCATATGAAAATAGCTATTATCGGTGCAGGAAACATGGGCGGTTCTATAGCCCGCGGCCTGGCAAAAGGAAGTCTGATAGACGACTCAGATATCATTGTATCCAATCCCAGCGCAGGAAAACTAGAAAAGCTGAAAGAAGAATTTCCGGGTATCTCCACCACCAACAATAACGCGGAAGCTGCTGCAGGAGCAGATATTGTCATCCTTGCGGTCAAGCCATGGTTTATGGAATCGGTGATGCGTGAGCTGAAGTTAAAGAGCAGACAAACTCTCGTCTCCGTAGCTGCCGGCATTAGTTTTGAAGAACTGGCTCATTATGTCGTAGCCCCCGAAATGCCCATGTTCCGCCTCATCCCCAACACTGCTATCAGCGAACTGGAAAGCATGACGCTTATTGCAGCGCGCAATACGAATGACGAACAAGACAACTTTATCCTCCGGTTATTTAGCGAGATGGGAACAGTGATGCTTATTCCCGAAGAAAAGATAGCGGCTACCACGGCACTGACCTCCTGCGGTATCGCTTATGTATTGAAATACGTTCAGGCTGCCATGCAAGCCGGAATCGAAATGGGACTTCGCCCCAAAGATGCCATGCAAATGATAGCACAATCCTTGAAAGGAGCAGCCGCACTGATTCAAAACAACGACACCCACCCCAGCGTAGAAATCGACAAGGTCACCACTCCGGGCGGAATCACCATCAAGGGAATCAATGAACTGGAACACAACGGCTTCACCTCCGCTGTCATCAAGGCGATGAAGGCATCCAAATAACGCCGTAGAATTATTAATTATAAAAATAATAACCACTTGTATGAATGATCAAATTAAACAAATAGCAGAGCGTCTTCGCGGATTGCGTGATGTACTGGAACTAACCGCAGAAGACATCGCCCGCGACTGCGACATATCTGCCGAGGAATACCGGCTTGCAGAGACAGGAGATTACGACATTTCCGTCAGTATGTTACAGAAGATAGCCCGTACCTACAATGTCGCACTGGATGCACTGATGTTCGGCGAAGAACCCAAAATGAGCAGTTACTTCGTCACCCGTGCCGGCAAAGGCGTGAGCATCGAACGCACCAGAGCTTATAAATACCAATCACTGGCTTCAGGTTTTATGAATCGCACAGCCGATCCGTTCATCGTTACTGTCGAACCCAAAGCAAACGACGAACCTATTCATTATAACCACCACAACGGACAAGAATTTAATCTTGTCATCGAAGGGCGTATGCTTATCAACATTGAAGGTAAGAAATCATCCTGAACCAAGGTGACAGCATCTATTTCAACTCTAAACTTCCACATGGCATGAAAGCGCTCGATGGCAAAACAGTACGTTTTCTGGCAGTAATTATGTAATAACATTATGGTAGAAAGATTTTTAGCAAAGACTAACTTTGTTCACAAGAGGATTTTATCAAAAACTTGAAAATAAATGTTCCGGAAAACTTCAACTTCGGCTACGATGTAGTAGACGCCTGGGCAGCCGAACAACCTGACAAGAATGCTTACTCTGGACCAATGACCGAGGCGAAAGTCGCCAATTCTCTTTCGCCGACATGAAACGCTATACGGACATGACCGCTTCCTACTTCCAAAGCCTCGGCATCGGTCGCGGAGATATGGTTATGCTGATCCTGAAACGCCGCTACGAGTTCTGGTACAGCACCATCGCCTTGCATAAGCTGGGAGCCACAGTGATTCCTGCAACTCACTTGCTGACCAAGAAGGATATTATCTATCGCTGCAACGCCGCCGACATCAAAATGATTGTAGCTGCCGGTGAAGGAATCGTATTGCAACACATCAAAGATGCTCTTCCTGAATGTCCGACGGTAGAAAAGTTAGTCAGTGTAGGTCCGGAAGTTCCGGAAGGCTTCGAAGATTTCCATCAGGGTATCGAAAATGCTGCTCCATTTGTACGTCCGAGACATGCGAATACGAATGATGACATCTCTCTGATGTACTTACTTCCGGCACTACCGGTGAACCTAAGATGGTAGCGCATGACTTTACTTATCCGTTAGGTCATATCGTTACCGGTAGTTTCTGGCACAATCTGGACGAAAACAGCCTTCATCTTACCATTGCCGATACCGGTTGGGGAAAAGCGGTATGGGGAAAACTCTACGGACAGTGGATTGCCGGAGCAAACATCTTTGTTTACGACCATGAGAAGTTTACCCCCGCAGCTATTCTGGAAAAAATCCAAGAGTATCAGGTGACCTCACTCTGTGCACCTCCTACCTATCTTCCGGTTCTTGATTCATGAAGATCTGACAAAGTATGACTTATCCTCACTGCAATACTGCACCATTGCCGGAGAAGCTCTGAACCCTGCCGTATTTGAGACCTTCAAGAAACTGACGGGTATCAAACTGATGGAAGGATTCGGACAAACTGAAACAACCCTTACCGTTGCTACCATGCCTTGGATGGAACCGAAACCGGGAAGTATGGGACTGCCGAATCCACAATATGACGTGGACCTGATAGACAACGAAGGTCGCTCTGTTGAAGCGGGTGAACAAGGTCAGATTGTAATCCGCACCAGCAAAGGCAAACCTCTCGGACTCTTCAAAGAATACTATCGCGACGCGGAACGCACTCACGAAGCCTGGCATGACGGCATTTATTATACAGGCGATGTTGCCTGGAAAGATGAGGACGGCTATCTCTGGTTTGTCGGTCGTGCCGACGACGTTATCAAGAGTTCCGGCTACCGCATCGGCCCATTCGAAGTGGAAAGTGCGTTGATGACTCACCCTGCTGTGGTGGAATGTGCTATTACCGGAGTACCCGATGAGATCCGCGGACATCGTATTGTCTAAAGAATATAAGAACCGCGCGGGAGAAGAATTAATCAAAGAATTGCAGAATCATGTGAAGAAAGTGACTGCTCCTTATAAATATCCGCGTGTCATCGAATTCGTAGAAGAACTGCCGAAGACAATCAGCGGTAAGATTCGTCGTGTAGAAATCCGCGAGAACGATCAGAAGTAAATAAAAAACGACCATTTCATCGATAAAATCCTCCTTTAGCTGCTTCCCAACAGCCTAAAGGAGGATTTCTTTCATGCACAATGCTACAAATTGGTCAACTTATGCAAATTCTGGTTCAATGAATCATTTGTATACTATATCTGAATCAAAATTACACGTCTAAGTCGTTTTTGTCTCTTATCTTTGCCACAGTAAAAATCAAAAACACACTATAAAGATTATGATTACAAGTAGAAAGATTTCTCAAGTCGATGTTTTTGCTGGTAGTCCTTGGGAGGTGGCCAGCGTAAAAAGTCTATTGAAGGCAGCCTATATCGAGGCTTCAATGAAAGACAATGGGCGGAACGGTTTCCTCTTATCTGTCCCTTGCGAATACTATACCGCAGCAATGCGTGTGATTGGCAATAGAAAGATTTCATAGGTTTTAGGTTAATATATTCAGGATTGAGTGCCGATTGTAATGGGGGTTACAATCGGCTTGTTTTATTATCAGCCTACTGCTTTACCACTCACTCTCCCCTATGTCCTTTCCGTTCAGCTATACTCGCCTTTCGGCTTAGGCCCCCATTAAACATCCGTCATACAGTAGGTATTCATCTGTTATCAGGTAATGATTGTTCGCAAAAGCCGCCGTTATAATTAACTCGCCACAGCCGTGGAGAGTATTCGCCACGGCCGTGGAAGGATCTCTCCACAGCTGTGAGAAGAACTCGTCACAGCCGTGGCGAATTAGTAATACCGGTATCCTGACAGAATAATACCGGTGCCTCAACACAACTATACCGGCTTCCCTTCTTATAAAGTCTTACTTAACCTGCCCGTAAACAAGCAACTTCAGTCTTTATTGTGTTCAAGCTATGTAACAACTTACACCACAAACAATCCATGCATGCCCTGCTACCCGTAGCGAACACTTATAATCGCAAGAAATCAAGATAAGAAACAATGACGATTACACAAATCAGGAAGAAGGAAGATACGGTACTGTATCTGAACCGAGCAGTGTACTTCTGTCCCATTTTAGAAATAAATAAGGCACGAGGCAAAAATACCAATAAACCGATAAAGAAAAAAAAATAATTGTGACCGGCCATATTACAAGATTTCCATATCTTTGCCCACTATAATTTATTACAACGTATTAAATCAATAATAACATGAAATTCAATTACCACATTATCATCCTTTTGCTTTTAATTGTCCGATTGTTCACACCAAGTACGGCAAAGGCTAGCCAAAACTACATCAACAACCTATATCCCTCCGACAATGATGAATTTGAAACTTTAATGGAGAAAATAAGGAAAGACTTTGCACAGAATCCGCTTATTGACGAGTTTCTACACAAATACGATACCGCCAAAGGCTGTTTCACCGACGTGGACTACAGCCGCCGCGACCGTACAAACTGGGAACCTCTCACTCACATAGACCGACTGTATGATTTTGCATTTGCCTACACCAACCCTCAGAATACTTACTATCAGAACGAAGATATCTATAATAAGATAGTGAAAGGGCTGGAATATTGGTATGAACGCAATCCGAACTGCAACAACTGGTGGTACAACCAGATTGCCGAACCGCAGAAAATCGGTATACTGCTTATACAGATGCGTGTCGGGAAAAACAGATACCGGCAGAATTGGAAACTAAAACCTTGCAACGTATCCGCAAAGAAGGAGGAGATCCCGCCAAATGGACCGGTGCTAACAGAACCGACATCGCACTTCACTGGATTTACCGGTCATGTCTGGAAAAAACGAGGCCGACCTGGAAACGGCTCTCGCAAATGCTTACAGTCCGATAGAATATACTGTAAAAGAAGGTTTCCAGCACGACAACTCTTATTTCCAACATGGCGTACAACTTTTTATATCGGTGGATATGGCGATGAGATCCTGAAAGGAACAACTCAGGTGGCTATGTATACCCAAGGAACAAAATATGCCTTGAGCACCGAGAAGATACAGCTGTTAAGCAAGTTCATGCGCCAAACTTATTATCAAGCCATACGCGGAAAATATATGCTTTTCGCTGTACTGGGCAGAGGCATAAGCCGGAAAGATATTACCGACAAAAAGCGCCACCGCCCTATTTGCCGAACGTATGGCGGTTCTCGATCCGGAACATATTGAAGAGTACAAAGCTATCATCGCACGTCTAAAAGATGAACAGGCTGCCGACTACAAACTAAAGCCTCTGCATACACATTATTTCCGAGGAGACTATACCCTGCACGTACGCCCCGGCTATACGTGCGACGTCCGTACTGTAGCCACCCGCACCATGCGTTGTGAATACGGCAACGGAGAAAACCTCAAAACTTATTTCATGTCGGACGGATGTACCAATATCGTAACTCAAGGAAATGAATATACCAATATCTTCCCTGCATGGAACTGGCGCAGAATCCCCGGAACAACGGCTCCGCAACTGGACACGATCCCAATGGCCGCGAGCGACTGGCAGACTCGAGGAACTTCCACTTTTGCCGGAGGGGTGTCCGACAGTATCTACGGAGTGTCCGCCTATGCTTACATGGACAATTATGCCGGTGTGAATACCGGAGCCAAAAAAGCCTGGTTCTTTTTCGACAATGAAGTGGTGTGTTTAGGATCAGGAATCAATTCTACTTCATACGCACCTGTATACACCACAATCAACCAGTGTTTGCTTGATGACAAGAACATATTATTATCGCAGAACAAGCAGCAAACGACAATAAAAGAAAGGAGAATTTTCCTACGATTCTCCCTGATTGGGTATTACATAACGGAATCGGATATATCTTCCCTCAAGGCGGCAGGATTGAACCCGCACAGCCGCAATGGCCAAAGGATTTTAAGTCCTTCGTGTCTACCATTCCACCATTCGAGCATCCTAAAAAGGGAAAAGAGAGCGGAAAACGAGACTCGAACTCGCGACCCTAACCTTGGCAAGGTTATGCTCTACCAACTGAGCTATTTCCGCATTTGGAGAACGGGTGCAAAGATAAACAGTTTTCCCGTTTCTGCCAAATTTTTTTTCGAGAAAGTTTAAAAAACTATGAACCTTCGAAATGCTGTTTATCGCCCAAGCAAGTGCCTTTTCTTGCTTTGGTCCATCCCACAAAATTGAAACCTTCAACGGTTGCTGCATCAATGCCGAGATTTCGGCATTACATAAATTTCCGATACTGCCTTCGTGCGTATGGTGCACCTCTTTGCTGTGCGAGAAGTTTCCGGCTTCAATATCCAGTCCCACCTTCTTGTAGGCATCGCGGAAAGGCATCCCTTCACGTGCCAAGCGGTTGACTTCCTCCACACTAAAAATAAGAAGGTACTTGTCATCATCGAGGATATGTTCGTTCACCTTTATTTCATTCATGATATAGGTAGTCATCTGCAAACAGTCTTTCAATTCTTGGAAAGCAGGCAGGAATACTTCCTTGATAATCTGCAAATCACGGAAGTAACCCGATGGCAGATTATTCATTATCATCATAATTGTTGGGGAAGCGATTGCAATTTATTGCACTTGGCCCGTGTCAATTCGAACACATCGGGATTCTTCTTATGGGGCATAATACTGGAACCTGTTGTACACTCGTCCGGAAGTTTCACGAAGCCAAAATTCTGACTACTAAACATACAAGCATCAAAAGCCATCTTAGAAACGGTTCCGGCAATAGAAGCCAAGGCAAAAGCTACATTACGTTCCATTTTGCCACGTCCCATCTGCGCATATACCACATTATAGTTCATCGAATCAAAACCCAGCAGACTAGTAGTCATCTCACGGTTTAGCGGGAAAGAAGAACCATAACCGGCAGCAGACCCCAACGGATTACGGTTGCACATTTTGAATGCGGCCTGCAGAAACATCATATCGTCCACCAAACTCTCTGCATACGCACCAAACCACAAGCCAAATGAAGAAGGCATCGCTATCTGCAAATGGGTATATCCCGGCATCAGCACATCTTTATATTGATTGCTTTGAGAAATCAGCACATGGAAAAGCCGCTCTACTGCTTCGGCCACTTCTTTTAATTCCGCACGAGTAAACAGCTTCAAATCCACCAGCACCTGGTCATTGCGTGAACGTCCACTATGAATTTTCTTCCCGACATCTCCCAACTTACGCGTCAACATCAATTCTACTTGCGAGTGTACATCCTCTATACCATCCTCTATTACAAACTCTCCCTTTTCGGCAGAAGCATAGATATTCTTTAATTCCGCTAACAACATTTCCAATTCTCCGGCCGTAAGCAAACCAATACTTTCCAACATGGTGATATGTGCCATTGAGCCCAATACATCGTGTTTAGCCAGATAAAGGTCCATTTCACGGTCACGTCCTACTGTAAAACGATCTATCTCCTCATTTACTCGGACATTTTTTTCCCAAAGTTTCTGTGCCATATTTTTCTTTATTTTTTAATAAGGAATCATCGATAACATCTCAGCCAGTTTATCCACCCCATCCTGTAAAGGTTTAGTAACCATCGCCTTCATAAACATATTCACTTCTGCACGAATAGTTACTTTCAGTTTTGCCTGCCCAGCCTCTACAGGCAAAATCTGAATCCACAAATTCATAGGGACCGGAGATTTTTCACTTTCGAATTTAACACATTTACAAGGTTCACGTTCTATAATACGCAAAGTAATGCTTATGCCTTGTACCGTAAAACTTAAAGAATCACAGTCGAACTCCATACCTTGTACCTTGTCAGCCAATTTATCACGTACAGATTCCAAGTTACTTAAATCCGACAACTTATTAAACACCTGCTCCTGACTATAAGGAACATATTTCACACTACTCTCAAATTGTGCCATAATACCTGCTCTCTAAAAACACGAAAAGAACAATCCGGAAATCCATAAAAATTTCCGAACGGTTCTCTTCATATTATATTTGTTTTAAAACTATAACTTATTTGCCTGCCTCCCAATGAGCCGGATCCTTTCTCCAGTTATCTAAAACAGAAACATCCTCTTCATTAATATATCCGGTTTTCAAGGCCGAATCCAATACAGCTTCATAATTAGTCAGAGTAACCAAGTTCACTTTTGCTTCCTTGAACGCTTCAATTGCCACCGGGAAACCATAAGTAAATGCAGCGACCATACCAATCACTTCACATCCGTCACGACGGATAGCTTCAACAGCTTTCAAGCTACTGCCGCCAGTTGAAATCAAGTCCTCAATAACTACGACTTTCATACCAGGACGAAGTTCACCTTCAATCAGGTTTTCCAAGCCATGGTCTTTCGGAGTAGAACGAACATACACAAACGGCAGATTCAATTCTTCAGCCACCAAAGCTCCTTGAGGGATAGCCCCTGTCGCCACACCGGCAATAGCATCTACCTGACCGAACTTCTCCAGGACAATACGGCTAATCTCAAGTTTCACAAAATTACGAATCTTTTAGTTTCAAACCACGACTCATCGCAAACCTCATTAACTTTCCATTCAATTCATAGTCATCACTGGCATGAATACTTTTCCGCTTTGAAGCTAACAAGTCGCGCAGAACGGAGAGGTATTCTTCTTCATCAATCTCGTTCAGATAACGCCATGCCACATCAGATGGGATCTTCTTCATATAAAGCCCTTGGGCTATTTTCATTTTCCCCCACTTGGCAAAGCGGAACTTGTCATTCACAAAAGCTCTGCAGAAACGTTCATCATCGATAAACTTCTCTGATTCCAGTCGGTCAAGAATACGCGCAATGGTATCATAGGCAATTCCCCAACGTTGTAACTTCTCATTTATTTCTGCCCGACAATGCTCGGCAGTGGAGCAGTAAGAGGCTACGCGATTTAAAGCCTCTTCATCAGTTAATTGTGCACTCATCGGTTAGCTGTAACTATTCTATCTTTTCCAAATATGTCTCTTATAACACGAACATCACGATATTGGTTCATTTCAAGTATGTGTGCTGTCTCCCGGCCATAGGCCTGGTTGATTTCAAAATAAAGCTTCCCACCCGGCAAAAGTAAGTCGCACCCCAGACGGGCAATCCGATTATAAAACCGTAAAGGATCCTCATCGGGAACAAACAGGGCCAGCCCCGGTTCCCAATCAAGTACATTGGCTTCCATATCCTGCTTCTCCGCCTCGGTCACATAAGGCGGATTGCTGACAATAACGTCATAAAAGAAGTCGCGCCGAGTTCATCAGACAGCACATCTCTCCGTCGAAACATAACCCGGGCGTCCAACTCTTTATTTTTTCACTAGCTATGGCTAACGCCTCTTCGGAAATATCCCAAGCTTCTACTTCTGCATCCGGAAGTTTCTTATCCAAAGAGATTGCAATGCATCCGCTTCCCGTACCTATATCTAATAGGTGACGGGCACCCGGATTCTCCTTCACTATCAATTCTACCAGCTCTGCCGTTTCCGGACGAGGAATCAAGACACCGGGAGCAACTTTAAATTTCCTTCCGCAAAATTCAGCAAAGCCGCGAATGTACTGTATAGGTTCATTTTTCTGTAAACGGAATATAATGTTTTCTAATTCACGCTGTTTGCATTCGGATAAAATTATATCTTTGCCCATGTAAATATCGAGCGCATCTAAACCTAACATGTCGCAACAGATCAGCATCGAAAGAGCTTTTACCTCCTCCGGTGGATAGATTTCCTGCAAAGATTGGCGAATGTAAGCGGTGATACGATTCATATTTTCACAATTTCGGAGTGCAAAAGTAAGAATAATATAGCGAAGAGCACCAAAATGGAAGAAGAAAAATACATGAGACGTTGCATTGAGCTTGCAAAGAATGGGTTATGTAACGTATCTCCCAACCCGATGGTAGGGGCCGTTATTGTATGCGACGGGCGAATTATCGGCGAAGGTTACCACATTCGCTGTGGAGAGGCGCACGCAGAGGTTAATGCGATCCGTTCTGTCAAAGATGAGTCATTATTGAAACGTTCCACGATTTATGTCAGTCTGGAGCCTTGTTCCCATTACGGAAAAAACGCCTCCTTGTGCCGATCTTATTATAGAGAAGCAGATTCCACGCATTGTTATCGGTTGTCAAGACCCTTTTTCACAAGTTGCAGGAAGGGGTATCCAAAAACTAAAAGATGCAGGACGGGAAGTAATTGTAGGCGTATTAGAAAGTGAATGCAGACAGTTGATTCGTCGTTTCATCACTTTCAACACGCTTCATCGGCCTTATATTACTCTTAAATGGGCGGAATCTGCCGATCATTTTATTGACTTGGAACGAACGGACGGGCAACCTGTTGTACTCTCCTCTCCTCTGACTTCAATGCTCGTACATAAAAAAGAGCAGAATCTGTTGCTATCATGGTAGGCAGGCGAACAGCATTACTAGACAATCCTTCTCTGACCGTACGTAACTGGTATGGACGAAATCCGATACGTGTCGTATTAGACCGTACGTTGTCTCTTCCTAATGATTTGCAGCTATTTGACGGCAATGTGCCAACATTAGTCTTTACAGCAAACAAACATCCGGAAGCGAAGAATATCACATATATCACAATCGACTTTAATCACAACCTATTCACTCAGATAATGGAAGAACTCTATCAACGAAAAATACAATCATTACTGGTGGAAGGAGGCAGCCAACTTCTTCAGTCATTTATAGCCAATGAGTTATGGGATGAAATATATATCGAGAAGTGCCCCAACAAGCTATATTCCGGTGTTAAAGCACCTGAAATATGCGATAAATTTAGTTATTCGACAGAAGAACACTTCGGAAGACAGTTTTGGCATTACATTCATCAAGATAAGCTAAAATAGTCCTATTCAGGGAGTTTTACGTCGATAAAAACAGTGTTATTATCTATAATTTTATATAAAACTTACCTGTAATGTTCATTATCGGAAAAAATGTTTCTATTTTTGCAACTTGTAAATAAACACAATCTTTCAAATGAAAATAAAGTTTTTATCATTCATTGCGAGTTTTTTCATGGTGTCATTTGTTATAACGTCATGTCTTGATGACGATAACAACATCGAATATAGCCCGGACGCGACTATACATGCGTTTGAACTTGATACAACAGGCCTTGGGAGTTATAAATTCACTATTGACCAATTATCACGTGAAATCTATAACGAAGACTCTCTTCCTGTTCATGCCGATACCATCATTGATAAAATTCTAATAACCAAATTGACTACAGCATCCGGTGTCGTGACAATGAAAGACCAAAGCCGCAAGGATTCTATCATTAACATCGCAGATTCTATTGATCTCAGAAAGCCTATCAAACTTAAAGTATGGTCAACAGAAGCATTGGCCGGCACTTCTCCTGATCAAACAAGAGAATACACGATTAGTGTACGAGTACATAAGCATGATCCGGATTCATTGAGGTGGAATTATGTTGCTAATATTAGTAATTCTGAGTCCATTAAAGAACAAAAAACAGTCATTTTAGGAGAGAACATTCTTACTTATTCTGTAGTGGATAATGTCCTCAAAGTATATATTGCAAAAAAGGAAACGCAATGTCATGGGTCTCAAACTCTTTGGAAGAGAATCCATTTAAGAATAGTCTTCCTTCTTCAATATTGTCATACAACAATAAATTATATGCAACAACAGCCGATAATAATGACGGTAACGTGTATGAATCTACCAATGGTATAAAATGGGAGACTTCAGGCTTATTTGAAAATGAACATGTAAATCTACTCCTAGCTCCTTTAAGTAATAAAATAACATACATCAAGACAATAAATGAAACAAAAGTTTTTGCTTCTACTAATGAAATAACTTCCAACGCAAAAACAGACCAAGAACTTCAAGTTGTACCAGATGATTTCCCTATTGGAAACATATCTTATACAACTTATACTACAGCAACTGGTCTTGAAGGAATTATGCTCATCGGAGAACATGCTAAACAGCCAATAGCCGGAGATATTGAAGCTATCGTTCCATGGGGATATATGGGCAGTATATGGGTTTCATTCCCACCAAATAACGAAAAGACAAGCTGCCCGGTACTACAAACCCCTACCATTATGTATTATAACAACCAGTTCTATATCTTTGGAGAGAAATTTGAATCATTCTATACCTCAGAAGCAGGTCTTGCATGGAAAAAAGCAAATAAAAAGTTCTCTTTCCCTTATCAGGACTGGAGCGAAGCTGATTTTAAGCCAAGTAAAGAGCAACCGGAATTCAGAGGTAGAGAAACCTATTCCTCTGTATTAGACGACAAGAATGACTATATATATATTTTATTTAGCGGAGGAACTGCTAGTTTTGAGGAAGAAGTGGAAGATGAGGAAGATGAGGAAAAAAGTAGTAAAGCTACTAAAACACATACCTACACTTATGAATCTGAAGTATGGCGCGGTCGTTTGAACCAGCTATGGTTTGACAAGGATCCGCTAAATGCCGGTAAATAATAAACGTATACGTTTAAAATAAGAAGATGTCCTATATAGAGCAAATAGACAAAACTCGGATCCCCCAACACGTAGCTATTATTATGGATGGCAACGGACGGTGGGCTAAGCAACGGGGAAAAGAACGTACTTACGGTCACCACGCAGGCGCGGAAACAGTGCAGAAAATCACAGAAGACGCTGCACGGTTGGGAATTAAGTACCTGACTTTATACACCTTCTCAACCGAGAACTGGAATCGACCACAGAAAGAAGTGTCGGCTCTGATGAATCTATTGTTAGATTCTATTGAAGAGGAGACATTGATGAAGAATAATCTCCGCTTTCAAGTCATCGGCGATTTCATGAAATTACCTGCTGATGTGCAAGCTAGTCTGAAAGCATGCATAGAACATACAGTTCATAATACAGGTATGTGTCTGGTGTTAGCTCTTAGTTATTCTTCCCGTTGGGAGATAACTGAAGCAGCCCGACAAATAGCAGCACAAGTTAAAGCAGGAGAAATATCTCCTGAACAAATAACAGATGAGTACATATCCTCTCACCTATCAACAAACTTCATGCCTGATCCGGATCTGTTGATCCGCACGGGGGGAGAAATCCGGTTAAGCAACTATATGTTATGGCAATGTGCTTATTCGGAACTTTATTTTTGTGATACCTTTTGGCCGGATTTTGACAACGAAGAACTCTATAAAGCTATCTGCGAATATCAACAAAGAGAACGCCGTTTCGGCAAAACCAGTGAACAAATCAGCTAACATTATTCGAAACATCAAATTATAACATAAATGCATTATCGTATTTCCTTTATATTCGTAACGTTTATCTGTCTGTTCTGTTTTGTAACAACAGGCGTTGCGCAAAATGCCAACACTGATGAAGACTCGAAACCTGTCATCTTATACTCCGGTACACCGAAACAGTATGAGATAGCGGATATCAAAGTCGAAGGCGTAAAGAATTATGAAGACTATGTATTGATTGGAATATCCGGATTATCGGTAGGACAAACAATTACTGTGCCGGGTGACGAAATCACTGGAGCAATCAAACGTTATTGGCGTCATGGTTTGTTCTCAAATGTACAAATCACAGCCGAGAAAATAGAAGGCAACAAAATCTGGTTAAAAATCAGTCTAACGCAGCGTCCCCGTATCTCTGAGGTACGTTATCACGGCGTTAAGAAGTCGGAACGCACCGATTTGGAAGGTAAGCTAGGAATGGTAAAATGTATGCAGATTACTCCGAATACCGTAGACCGTGCCAAAACACTTATCAAACGTTATTTTGATGACAAGGGATTTAAAAATGCCGAAGTAATCATTTCACAAGAAAGATGATCCATCCAGCGAGAACCAGGTTCTTGTAGATATCGATATCGACAAGAAGGAAAAGTAAAAGTCCACGAGATACAAATCGTTGGAAATACAGCTATCAAAGCTTCCAAGTTGAAAAAAGTAATGAAGAAAACCAATGAGAAAGGTAAACTTCTTAACTTGTTCCGCACAAAAAATTCGTACCGGAAAACTATGAAGCGGATAAACAGCTTATCATCGACAAATATAATGAATTAGGCTACCGTGATGCAATGATTGTAAAGGACAGCATATCACAGTATGACGAAAAAACAGTTAACGTCTTTCTGGATATAGATGAAGGTCAGAAATATTATCTCCGTAACGTTGCATGGGTAGGTAATACGCTCTATCCGTCGGAACAATTAAACTACCTGCTTCGCATGAAGAAGGGTGACGTTTACAACCAAAAGTTACTGAACGAGCGTATTTCCACAGACGATGACGCTATCGGCAACTTATACTATAACAACGGTTACCTATTCTATAATCTCGATCCGGTCGAGGTAAATATTGTAGGTGACTCTATCGACCTCGAAATGAGAATCTATGAAGGCCGCCAGGCTACTATTAATAAAATCAATATTAGTGGTAACGACCGTTTGTATGAAAACGTCGTTCGCCGTGAACTTCGTATCCGTCCGGGACAGCTGTTCAGCAAAGAAGACTTGATGCGTTCTTTGCGTGAAATCCAGCAAATGGGCCACTTTGACCCGGAAAAACTGCAACCGGATATTCAACCGGATCCGATGAACGGAACTGTTGACATAGGCTTGCCTTTGACTTCCAAAGCTAACGACCAGGTAGAGTTCTCTGCCGGTTGGGGACAAACGGGTATCATTGGTAAGTTGAGTTTGAAGTTTACCAACTTCTCCGTAGCCAATCTGCTGCATCCGGGGGAAAATTATCGCGGTATCCTGCCGCAAGGTGACGGACAGACATTGACTATCAGCGGACAGACGAATGCTAAATACTACCAATCATACAGTATTTCATTCTTCGATCCATGGTTTGGCGGTAAACGTCCGAACTCATTCTCTGTATCGGCTTTCTTCTCTGTACAAACAGACATCAGTAGCCGTTACTACAATTCCAGCTATTTCAACAACTACTACAACAGCATGTATAGTGGTTACGGTGGTTATGGTATGTACAATTACGGTAACTATAACAACTACGAAAACTATTATGACCCGGACAAGTCTATCAAGATGTGGGGACTTTCCGTAGGTTGGGGTAAACGTCTGAAATGGCCGGATGACTATTTCACTCTTTCTGCCGAATTAGTTTATCAACGCTACAACCTGAAAGACTGGCAGTACTTTCCGGTAACTAACGGTAAGTGTAATGATTTGAGCATTTCATTGACGTTGGCACGTAACTCTATTGACAACCCGATCTTCCCGCGCTCCGGTTCGGATTTCTCATTATCAGTACAGTTAACTCCACCGTATTCAGCTTTCGATGGCAAGGATTATAAAGGTTACTACTCTAACCCTGAAACAGGTAGCATTACCCAGGACAACATGAATAAACTTCATAAATGGATAGAATACCACAAATGGAAATTCAAAGGCAAAACGTATACTCCGTTGATGGACCCGATTGCACATCCGAAGTGTCTGGTGTTAATGACACGTACTGAATTCGGTTTGTTGGGTCATTACAATGAATACAAGAAATCACCATTCGGTACATTTGATGTCGGTGGTGATGGTATGACCGGTTACTCAAGCTACGCAACAGAAAGTATCGCATTGCGTGGTTATGAAAACAGCTCATTGACTCCATACGGTTCCGAAGGTTATGCTTACGCACGCCTCGGCATTGAATTAAGATATCCGTTGATGCTGGAAACAAGTACTAACATTTATGTGTTAGGTTTCCTAGAAGCTGGTAACGCTTGGCACGATATCAAGAAATTCAATCCATTCGAGTTGAAACGTTCTGCCGGTGTCGGTGTTCGTATCTTCCTGCCGATGATTGGTATGATGGGTATTGACTGGGGTTACGGTTTCGATAAAGTATTTGGTTCTAAACAATACGGAGGAAGTCAATTCCACTTTATCTTAGGACAAGAATTCTAATGTATCATCAAAAACTAAACGTTATGAGAAAGTCTGTTCTATTAATCATGATGCTGTTTGCTGTCAGCATGGCGGCAAATGCACAGAAGTTTGCACTGATCGATACGGAATATATCATGAAGAATATTCCGGCAGCTCAAAGCGCTAATGAGCAAATGCAAGAAGCTACGAAGAAATACCAGAGCGAAGTAGAAGCCCTGGCAAAAGAAGCACAGAAGATGTTCCAGGACTACCAGGCAAAATCTTCCACTCTTTCTGCCGCACAAAAGACAAAGACAGAGATGCAATCGTAGCTAAAGAGAAGGCTGCCGCTGAACTAAAACGTACTTATTTTGGTCCGGAGGGTGAATTGGCAAAGATGAGAAACAAGTTGATTACTCCAATTCAAGATGAAATTTATGAAGCAGTAAAGGCTGTATCTCAACAACATGGATACGACATGGTAGTCGATAGAGCCTCTGCCGCAGGCATAATTATTTGCAAATCCGCGCATTGATATTAGTGATGAAATCCTAAGAAAATTAGGATATTCAAATTAATTTCATACATTTGCAGCTGGAAATAACTAAAAATCATTCAAATAAATTATAGAACTATGCTAAAAAAAATTGCACTTGTAATGTTGCTTGCACTCCCAATGGGTGTATTTGCACAGAACTTAAAATTCGGCCATATTAACGCACAGGAAATTATCACTGTGATGCCCGAATTCACCAAAGCTCAAAATGACATTCAGACTTTAGAAAAACAACTTACTGCTGAACTTCAGAGAACGCAGGAAGAATTCAACAAGAAATATCAGGAATTCCAACAAGCTATCGCTAAGGATTCTCTTCCTCCCAACATCGCTGAAAGAAGACAGAAAGAATTGCAAGATATGATGCAAAGACAAGAACAGTTCCAGCAAGATGCTCAGCAACAAATGGCAAAGGCACAAAATGATGCAATGGCTCCTATTTACAAAAAATTAGATGACGCTATCAAGGCAGTTGGTGCCGCTGAAGGAGTAATTTACATCTTCGACCTTGCAAGAACTCCAATACCTTATGTTAATGAGACATTAAGCATCAACCTGACTAACAAGGTAAAAGCTAATCTCGGTATTAAATAAGCAATAAGAGTAAGAAATTCTAAAAGGGAAAGGAAAAGAAGCACAGACTTCTTTCTCTTTCCCTTTTTTCATGTACATTTGCGTATATAAATTCTCATCCGTTATGAAACAACAGTTACCCTATACACCCGGACCGATCGGAGTATTTGACTCCGGATACGGCGGACTGACTATTCTCAATAAGATAAGAGAGATATTACCTGAATATGACTATATTTATCTGGGAGATAATGCCCGTACACCCTACGGAACACGTTCTTTTGAAATCGTATACGAATTCACTCTACAAGCAGTCAACAAGTTATTTGAATTGGGCTGCCATCTTGTTATATTAGCTTGCAACACAGCCTCTGCCAAAGCATTGCGTAGTATACAGATGAACAATCTACCGAAGATAGATCCGGAACGTCGTGTACTCGGAGTAATCCGTCCCACGGTAGAGTGCATAGGGAATATAACACAAAGCCGACATATCGGAATATTAGCGACAGCAGGTACAATCAAATCAGAGTCTTACCCGCTGGAAGTTCATAAACTATACCCCGATATTCAAGTAAAGGGAGTTGCCTGCCGATGTGGGTACCATTAGTAGAAAATAATGAAGCACAGAATGAAGGAGCAGATTATTTCATCCGGAAATATATAAATCAGTTATTGCAGAAAGACTCACAGATTGACACTGTGATTCTGGGTTGTACACATTACCCTCTGCTACTTCCGAAAATTCAGCAATATATTCCGGATAATATCCGCGTGATCGCACAAGGTGAATATGTCGCCGAAAGCTTAAAAGATTATTTGTGCAGACACCCGGAAATGGATATTAAATGTACTAAAAATAACAGTTGTTTGTTTTATACAACAGAAGCGGAAGATAAGTTCATCGAGTCAGCCTCGACTTTCCTAAACCAACAGATTAATGTAAAACGAATCACGCTCGAATAAAATTCTGGAAAAGAATAACTATTTATTGCCATTTCTTGTTATATTTGTAAACAACAACCCTTAATACCATAAGATCATGAAAGAAGAAGATTACAGCAAGTCGATAGAAGTATTCTCCGGCTCTCCGTGGGAGGCAGAAATCATCAAGGGATTATTAGAAAGCAATGACATTCGCTGCGTTATCAAAGATGGAATTATGGGTACATTGGCACCCTATATTGCTCCGGCAGTCTCTGTCCTTGTCACTGAAGACGAATACGAATCCGCCACCGAACTAATCAGAAGTCGAGCAGAAAAAAGATAACGACTAATACACTTCAGGCCTTCTCTGATATTCTCCAGTGAATTGGCCTAGGAGGACCGTATGTATATTTTTCATCTCCCGTACCCAAATTGACACAGGGAGTAATATTGATGTGTGCACTTTCAAATATGATGAAGGAAGTCATCTGTTCTACTTGTAGATTCGTATATCTCATTATTTACTTTTTCTCTATCAGGATGCTAAGATAATTCTTTTCAGCCCGTTTTGGTAACATATATCGATAAAAAGTTCTATATTTGTACTTTCAAATCGTCAGTAAATTAGCAAAAAATGAAACAGGTATTTACACGGGTTGCAGTAAAGGTCGGTAGCAATGTATTAACACGCCGAGATGGGACGCTGGACGTTACTCGTATGTCAGCGCTTGTTGATCAGATAGCAGAATTGCATAAATCGGGAGTGGAGATTATTCTCATTTCGTCAGGAGCAGTAGCGTCAGGACGTAGTGAAGTATCCCCACAAAAAAACTCGACAGTGTAGACCAACGCCAATTGTTCTCTGCTGTAGGACAGGCAAAGTTAATCAATCGTTATTATGAGCTTTTCCGCGAACATAATATTCCTGTTGGCCAGGTATTGACTACAAAAGAAAGTTTTGGCACACGCCGCCATTATCTCAACCAGAAAAACTGCATGACTGTAATGCTTGAAAACGGAGTAATTCCCATTGTAAATGAAAACGATACGATTTCTGTCAGTGAACTGATGTTCACCGATAATGATGAACTATCCGGACTCATTGCCTCGATGATGAATGTACAAGCATTGATTATCCTCAGCAATATAAACGGAATTTATAATGGTTCTCCTTCAAATCCGGATTCTTCCGTCATTCGTGAGATTGAGCATGGAAAAGATCTATCCAACTATATCCAAGCTTCCAAGTCCAGTTTCGGCCGAGGGGGGATGTTGACAAAGACCAATATAGCCCGCAAAGTAGCAGATGAAGGGATTACGGTAATTATCGCCAATGGGAAACGAGATAATATCCTGGTCGACCTGCTTCAACATCCGGATGAAACTCTCTGCACACGATTCATTCCTTCCAACGAACCGGTATCCAGCGTAAAAAATGGATTGCCCACAGTGAGGGATTCGCAAAAGGTGAAATTCACATTAATAAGTGTGCTACCGAAATACTAAATTCTGAAAATGCAGTCAGTATTCTTCCGATCGGTATTACACGTATTGAAGGTGAATTTGAGAAAGATGACATTGTGCGTATCATGGACTTTCAAGGAAATCAGGTAGGAATAGGGAAAGTAAATTGTGATGCTAGACAAGCAAAGGAAGCTATAGGAAAACATGGTAAAAAGCGGTAGTACATTATGACTATCTATACATTGAATAATTAATCGAAAGAAAAAAAAAAGTGTATGGTTACTAACTTAAACGAAACCTTCGCTGCCGTACAAGCAGCTAGCCGTGAATTGGCAATCCTGGATGACACAATAATCAATCAGATACTAAATGCAGTAGCTGACGCAGCAATTGCAGAAACACCTTTCATTCTTGCAGAGAATGAAAAAGACCTCGCACGGATGGACAAAAATGATCCGAAGTACGACCGGTTGAAATTGACGGAAGAACGTTTAAAAGGCATTGCCACAGATACACGTAATGTAGCAACCCTTCCTTCTCCTTTAGGAAGGGTGTTGAAAGAGACCATACGCCCCAACGGAATGAAACTGACCAAAATCAGCGTGCCTTTCGGAGCAATAGGAATCATCTACGAAGCACGACCTAATGTGAGTTTCGATGTATTCTCCCTTTGCCTGAAAAGCGGAAATGCCTGTGTATTGAAAGGAGGAAGCGACGCCGATTGTTCCAACCGGGCTATCATCAGTGTGATTCACGAAGTATTGAAGAAATTCAATATCAATCCACACATTGTCGAGCTACTCCCAGTCGATAGAGAAGCTACAACAGCATTACTAAATGCAGTAGGTTATATCGATCTGGTTATCCCCAGAGGAAGTAGTAACCTTATCAATTTTGTACGCAACAATGCAAAAATTCCCGGTTATTGAAACAGGGGCAGGTATCTGTCACACTTACTTTGATGAATTTGGAGATGTAAGTAAAGGGGCAGATATTATTTATAATGCCAAAACACGCAGAGTCAGTGTATGTAATGCATTGGACTGTACTATCGTACATGAAAAAGACTGGATAAGCTTCCTTTGCTTTGCGAAAAGTTAAAAGACAGCAATGTGATTATATATGCCGATCCGCGAGCCTATCAGGCATTAGACGGCCATTATCCTGCCGAACTTCTGCAACCTGCAACGAAAGAAAGTTTCGGCACAGAGTTCTTAGACTATAAAATGGCGGTTAAAACAGTGAAGAGTTTTGAAGATGCTTTGAGGCATATCCAAGAAAACAGTTCCAGACACAGCGAATGCATCGTCACAGAGAACAAGGAACGTGCAGCGTTGTTTACTAAAATAGTAGATGCTGCTTGTATATATACTAATGTCTCTACGGCCTTCACCGATGGAGCCCAATTCGGTTTGGGAGCAGAAATCGGAATCAGTAACCAGAAATTGCATGCACGTGGTCACATGGGATTGGAAGAAATGACCTCATATAAATGGGTCATTGAAGGAAATGGACAGACAAGATGGTAATATGTATGTAATAGTGAACTATAAACTGTGAATAAAAACAGTTGAAAGATAAATCGTATAATAACGATTAATGATAGATAAAATGAAGAAATTTACTTGTGTACAGGACATCGGCGATTTAAAATCAGCCCTTGCAGAAGCATTTGAAATTAAAAAGGACCGCTTCAAATATGTAGAATTGGGACGAAACAAGACATTGATGATGATCTTCTTCAACTCCAGTCTTCGTACTCGTCTTAGCACACAGAAAGCTGCTATTAATTTGGGAATGAATGTGATGGTACTGGATATCAATCAAGGCGCATGGAAATTGGAAACCGAACGTGGCGTCATCATGGATGGTGACAAACCCGAACATCTGCTGGAAGCGATCCCTGTGATGGGCTGTTACTGTGATATCATCGGAGTACGTTCCTTCGCACGCTTCGAAGACCGCGACTTTGACTATCAGGAGACCATTCTCAATCAATTTATTCAATATTCGGGACGCCCGGTATTCTCGATGGAAGCAGCTACACGCCATCCGTTGCAAAGTTTTGCCGACTTGATTACGATAGAGGAATATAAGAAGACCGCTCGCCCGAAGGTAGTCATGACCTGGGCTCCTCATCCACGTCCATTGCCACAAGCTGTTCCCAATTCTTTTGCCGAATGGATGAACGCAACGGATTACGAATTTGTCATCACCCACCCCGAAGGCTATGAACTTGCCCCGCAATTTGTAGGAAATGCCAAGGTAGAGTATGACCAGATGAAAGCTTTCGAAGGAGCAGACTTTATATATGCCAAGAACTGGGCTGCTTATGCAGGAGACAACTACGGACAGAGTTGTTGCAGGCATAGCAAATGCCCAAGAAAAAAAAGCCTCAAGTAATACAGTCAGAACCACAATTAGAAGATATCTATAATGTACTGGAAGCTATGGACATTCACATGTTCCGTTTTGAATTAAAAAGAGTTTCTGAACAAAGTATATACGGTCACTGTCTACATGGATGAGTATGAAAATGGAAAATCCCCCAAACAAGTGCATAATATCAGACTCGGGAAAACATTCAGTCTTTTTAAATGCAGTACCAGAAGAACATCGTCAAGCTTTCCGGGAAATAAAACATATTCCGGAAGGCAAGAACGAATGGGAGAATATCAAAGAGATGTCAATATATCTTAGAAAGTCCAATGATTCGACTTCAGTTTGCACTATTAATGTACCGGGAACGATGAAAGGTGGTGCACCATTAAAATTACAGGCAATAGAAAAATACCACTCTTATATTTATTACCCGCGCCTATTTAAATTTCAGCCTATACAAGACACAGACCATTTGAAAATTCCTTTAATTTTATATGGTTCCGCTTGGCTGGACAAGCAACATGACATCATCCGATTTTGTGGAGAAAGAGAAATTGATCCGGAAATGAAAGCAGAAATCCTTAAAGACATACCCCATTATTTTGTAATAGGAATAGAGCTTAAAGCTGAGAAAGAGTGATCAACTTTTTATTTTTAGACATGGACTAAACGAATAGACAATTCTCTATTAATATCACCGCCACACCGTCAAACCAATTAATCCATGTCTAAAACCTATATTTTTCACCACATCGACTAATGCTCAATCTCCTTGCCTGCCTCCTGCCAAGAATTGAATCCCTTATCAAGTTCAAAGACCTTATACCCTTTCTCACTCAGAATATTCGCAGCCTTTTTTGCTCCGCTTGCCGCTACGGCAATAC
>VOFE01000110.1_pt1 | contig 118001 bp, 137 predicted proteins | sample 5384071 | NCBI WGS metagenome assembly VOFE01 (sample SAMN12384724, study PRJNA508395) | human gut metagenome | isolation source: healthy gut D | host: Homo sapiens
AAATGCGGATGCCACGACTGCGCTTACGTTCGCTTTGGCATCTACGACAGTCGATAAGCGTTTTATTCTCGACGATCTGACTGTCGACGTGCATGACGGACCGATCGAGTTGACTCCGGTGATTCTTGCAGACGACATAACGGGTGTGGCGGCTGCGGGCGCCACGGATGCCACCTTCACATATGAAGTACGCAACGACAATAATTATACGGCATCTGTCGAATGCGACGGAACGGTCGTGACGGCAGCTTCGGTGGAAAATGCGACGAAAACGATAACTTATTCCGTAAGCGAGAACACCGATACGGCAAACGATCGAAGCGGATGGATTACCATTACGTTGAACGACCCAGAATCGATTTCATTGAAAGTTATTGTCTCACAAAATAAAAAGATTGTCGCCGGAACAGGGAAATATGTACCTGTTGAAGCGAATCAGGAAGATTGAGTGGAAAGTATATTATCGGTTACAAAGCTTCAAGCGGTGTTCGCATACTCACGGGAGCTAATTCCGGAAATTATGCAAACATGTCAGATGCAGGTGATTTTAACCAGTATATGGATGGAGATAATATTGTTTCTAATGTCGATACGGATATATATGCTTGTACGTTTGAGATTCACGAAATCCATGATCTCTTCTTGAGCTGCTCGGTCTTGGCCTCCAAGGCCTCCTTCTTCGTCTCCCACTCCTCGCGCCAGTTGTCGACCATGCCCTCGATCTCCTCTCGGTTGAAGTGCACGAGAGCCACGAGACGCCCCTGCTGCTCGGTGACGATCGAATCGGCGATGTAGACGTGCGAATTGAGGACCGTCTCGATGTCCTCGGGATAGATATTTTCGCCGCCCGGCCCCACGATCATGTTCTTCAGACGGCCCTTGATGTAGAGCCAGCCGTCCTTGTCGAGCTCGCCGAGGTCGCCCGTCCGGAACCAGCCGTCGGCCGTAAAGCCTCCTTCGTGGCTTCGGGATTCTTGAAATAGCCGAGCATGACGCTCGGCGAGCGCGCCACGATCTCGCCCTGACGGGTATCGGGGTTGATATTCTCCAACCGCAGTTCGACGCCCGGAGCGCCAGGCCCGGTCGATCCGAGGCGCACCTGCGAAGGGCGCGGCACCGGCCAGCAGCGGCGCAGTCTCGGTAAGTCCGTAACCGATGGCATAGGGGACGCGGGCTTCGAGCAGGAACTTTTCGGCGTCTCCGTCCAGCTTCGCGCCGCCGATACCGAGGAAACGCAGGCGGCCGCCGAAGAGCTTGAGCAACTTCTTACCCGCGACACGATGCAGATAGCGGCGCATGAAGCCGATTAACGAGCGTGCGCCAGAAGGCGGTGGAGGTAAACTTGGCGAGCATCTGCAAGCGATAAATTTTCTCGATAATCAGCGGCACGATGAGCATCACCGAGGGACGTACGGCCCGAAGCGCCGGCATCAGAACCGAGGCCGTAGGCGGACGATCCAGGTAGACCACCCGGGCCCCCATCGAGAAAGCGTAGATCAGACCTATCGAGCACTCGTAGGTATGGGACAGCGGCAGCACCGAGAGGAACGTATCGCCGAAAGATCGGGAAAATGGCAGCGCTCATGGAGATCTGCGCACAGAGATTCGTATGGGAGAGCATCACGCCCTTGGGATTCGAAGTGGTACCCGAGGTATAGATGATCACCGCGAGGTCGTCGGGTTTGGGCACCGCCGTCGAACCTTGGGCCGCCGCAGGACTGCTGGGCGATGACTCCGAGGTTCTTGGTGCGGACCGCCACGTTGAGCCGCCCGATGGTCTCTTTCGAGAGTTTGGTGAAAAGTTTGTCGGAGACGATCAGGGCACGGGCCTCCGAGTGCTCGATAATCATCTCCAGCTCTTCGCTCGAAAAATCGGGCAGGATCGGCACGGCGACCATGCCGGCAGAAGTGACGGCGAAGTACGAAATGCACCAGTTGGGCATGTTGCTGCTCAACAGGGCCACCTTGTCGCCCGCTTTCAAACCGGCTCCGATCAAAAGGTCCTGCACGTGTTTGACGCGGGTTCCCACCTCGGCATAGGAGAGCTCCTCCCCGCCGTACATGGCAAAAGCGACTTTCGATGCAAAACTCTTTACACTGTGCTGAACCAGTTCGTAAAGTGTATGGATAGTCATTTTCTTTCGAATTAAAATGAGAATATACTCGGGGCAAATTTACTATTATTTGCCGTAAATACACTATTTTTGAGCCGAATTATCGCCATGATCTCTGGTCAATACATCAAAAAACTTGCCGAGAATGCAGGCTTCGACCTCTGCGGAATCACGCCCTGCAAGCATCTTGCGGAGAACGAATCCTACTTCCGCGAATGGCTCGCCAAAGGCTACGGTTCCTCGCTGGAATACCTCGAACGCAACCTCGACAAACGCTTCGACGTCCGACGCCTGGTCGAAGGGGCGCAGACGGTCGTGGTCTGCGCCGTGAGCTACAAAAACCCGCTGGGCGAAGGTTATCCGCCCGGGTGTCGCACAAAAATCGCCTCCTACGCCCGCAACCGCGACTACCACCCCGTCCTCAAGGGGATGCTGGGCACGATGCTCGAAGCCCTGCGCCGGCAATACCCCGGGCTCACGGGCCGCACGTTCGTCGATACGGCTCCGCTGCTGGAAAAACAACTGGCCGTCGAAGCGGGATAATAAACGGTCATCATCGATTCGGAAGTCGTCCCAAGTCCGAGCATTCCTGTCGATCGGCCATTGATCTGACGGATATTCGTCGGTTTGGCCACATGCCGAGGAGCACCGATCGCAGCAGCCGTCGAAAGGCTGGCAAAGGTATTAATCGTCGCCTGAACGCGTGCGATATCAGCGGCTTTACGACTAATCTGCATCCGATTGCGGGCATTCGATGCCGAAAGATCTCCCTTGACGAGAACATAGGGCGCCAGCGCATGTTTCGTCTCCAACGGCCGGGTTTGGGCTTCGCCTTTCGGATTATCCTTATCGATACCCATGAAATTCATAGACAGAATCTGAACCACACCGATGCCTCCTGTAAATTCATATTGCCCACCTTGAATAACTACAGCCCCCTCCTTTTCACGTGCACCGATGAAGGCTTTATCCATATCGGTATTCGTGTAATAGTAATAAGTTTCTCCGGAGAGGAATCTCGGACAGAGCGTCCAATCGATATTGCCTTCGGTCTTGACCACCTGCGCCAACGGAATATTGAGCCAGCCGCCGATACCTTCCGTCTCCTTCGGATCGTAGTTCATTATGAACGGATTGGCATTGGCGAATTCCGTATCCGCATTCCAGCCGTACACCTTGTAGCTCTGACCTTCCACATCCTTCTCGATTCGGACATTGAATTGCAACGGAGTCTCCGTAAACTGATATCCTTTTTTTCGCCGACGATTGCCGAACCATACGAAACCAGCGTCCATGCACCCAGATAATCTTCATATGTCGAACCGACAAGTTCGATACCGCCCGCATTGTTGTTCTCCGACTGGCCGAGGATGGTGCAAGCGCCATATTCACCCGAGGGAGATGCAGGAACCTGTGCGATGACCCAGTTGACGGCTCCGTTTTTACCTTCGGCATCCGCAGCGACGGTCGAGAAAAGCCACACTTCTCCGGCATTGGTTTTCAATCCTACATATTTCTTCTCCATATCGAGCGCAATACCGTCTTCAAGCGTCATGCTGCGGAGTTCGCTTTCGGATCTGATTCCAATCTCTTCCAGCGAGGTAGGCGGGGCAGGGAATTTGTCCATGTCAAGTGTCCACGCTCCAACGGTAACAGCTGTCGCAGTCTTGTTGGGTTCGCAGTCAAAGAAAATAGCGAGCCCGGCATCCTGCATTTCCCACGAAACCGCTGTTATATCCGACCAAGCATCCGTCTCGATGGGTTCGTCTCCACCCGTCTCATCATTCTTATCGGACATACCGAGGATCTCGGGCTCTGTGGAAGCCGATGCCTGTGCTTTTACAATGAACCAGTTGGCTTCGCCTGCATTGCCTTGCTCATCAATACCTATGGTACCGAAGAGCCATACTTGCCCGTATTCGGTTGGGGCGGAGACTTGATAGGACCCTTGGCTCGGGTAACGTCGATACCCTCTTTCATGATCCTTTCTCGAAGAGAAGCCTCCGTCATACCAATCTCCTCCAAAGAGGTCGCAGGTCCCGTGAGCGTAAATCCGCCGGCTTTGACCTTAACGGTTTTATCATTCGGATAGAGCTCGGCTCCGATTCCTGGTTGACCGCTGATCGTTCCGTATACGCACGCCATGTTAACCCACGCCTCGGACATTCCCGGTTCGTCGCCGCCATTCTTGATCTCGGCACGGAAGAACTGCGTGAGGAATTCCGATGCAGCGACATTGTATCCGAAGGCCACGGCGACATAGTTCTTGTTCTCCTCGACGGCGACGTCCGTCTCGAACTTGCCGTTGCGAACGATATCGGTCATCTCCGCTCCGTACTTGTTCTGCAACAGAACGACGATTTCGTATTCGCTCTTGCCCGCGATATCGGCAGCAGCAACGACGTCAGCGAAATAGCGTCCGTCGGCAACCGACGGCTCGAAGGTCACGTGCACATTGTTATCGGCCACCTCACCGACGGTGATGGCGATCGTCATGCGGTCGTCGGCCGGCGTGGTGAACGCCGTTTCGAGACGTGCGACAGCGGACGTGGACTTGCCGGCGTCGAGGTCGTAACCGAAGGCGACGACCGTGTACTCCGTGTCGGCCTTCAAACCGTGGACGGTCTTCCTGACCGTGCCGGAGGAGAGTTCGGAGATGTTCTCTTTCAGGGCGGCGACGATCTCACGGTCGCTCTTGCCCTCGATCAGGCTGTTTTCGACGACCTGCCAGTAGTAGAGGTTCTCGGCCGAAGGTACGATCTCCACGTCGACGCTCTCGTAAGTCGGGTTCGTCGCGGCGATCTTCTCGAACGTCAGCTCCGCGGCCTCTTCGGCCAGCGTCGTGGCGAAGATTTTGGAGTACTCCGAATCCGTCAGACCGCTGCCTGCGGCGGCGACGGCCTTGACGCGCAGGATATACTTGGTTTTCGGATCGAGGTCGCCGAATGCGAGGGCCGTAGCCGAAGTCGAGTTCTCGGGCTGCACGACGAGTTCGTCGCCCGTCTCGTTCTCCTGGGAGAGGCGATATTTGTAACTTTCGGCATTGGGTACGGCATCCCACGCCACCTTGAAGCTGGAGGACGTCGTCGTGGTCACCGCGACCGAAGGTTTGGCGAGCACCGTGCCGCCCTGCTCTTCTACATCGTCGCTGTCGCTACAACCCGTGAAGGCGAATAACAGCGAGAGACATAAAAAAAGTCCGAATTTTCTCATAGTAAAACGTATTTGATTGTAATGATTCTCGTCCGGTCGTGCCTTTCCCGCACCGTGTCGTTAGGGAAAGTACCGACAAATATAGGTATTTTTTCAGAAACTCTGTAATCTTTGGAAAAGTATATCCTCCGTCCGGCCTCTTTTTTCGCTGCGGAACTGTAACGGTTTACATCCGGATAGATCGCAAAGTATCATCTTTTCGGGCATAATTCGCAACGGATGGAAAGCGGAAAGGGGGAGTTTGGCGCGAAATCGTCAGGCGGAACGATTTTTTAAAAATCCCGGGCTTCTCCGAACAGCCGCAGCTCGAACGTGCCGCCGACGGCCAGCCGTTCGCCCTTGACGGCCATCGCCCCCAGAATCTCCGGCACGCGGCAGGCCCGTTCGACGACGGAGCCCGTATCCTCCTCGGTGCGGACGCGGTTGGCCCACGCCGTGGCATAGCTGTCGGCGAGCAGCACGTCGCGGCAGACGATCATCACGGCATCGGCACGGCCGAAGCTGAGCGACGGCCCAACGGTCCCCGACGAGGTGCAGATACCCAGCGGGAAGGCTCCGCCGGGAATGTGGAGTCCGACCCGTTCCGAGAGGGGGGACTCTCCGGCGAAGAGCGCCACGTCGAGCGGCCGGTGCACGTCGGCGTAGATGTCGCCGCCGTTTTCGACGACCACCTCGCCGACGCCGAATTCGCGGCGCAGCATCCGTCCCGTCTCGCGGGCGAAGGCTCCGGCTACGGCGCTCATCGGCCCGATGCCTGCCGTAGCGGCCGCCACGGCCATTTCATGCAGCAGAGGCGGAGCGTCGGGTCGCGGCAGACAGGGAACGAGGGCGCGCAGGTAGGCGGGGTCGCAATCGAGGTAACGGTCGAGCCGCACGCGCAGTTCGTGCAGAAAGTGTTCCGTGCGGGCGGCCATGACGGCCGCATCGCCGCGGTCGACGGCGATCCACAGGTCGCTTTCGCGATGAGAGACGGTGAACACGACCGCATCCCGCCCCATGCGGCTCCGGTAGCGCCGCTCGACGTACTCCACGGCTCAGGCTTCGGTGAATTCGATATGGAAGAGGCCCAGAGGGCAGCTTTTGAGGCAGAGTTTGCAGGCGATGCAGCGTTCGGGATCGAAATGCAGCCGCCAGTCGGGCGCACCGATCGTAAGCGCCTGCGGGAAGCAGGCCAGCGCACAGTTGCCGCAGTCGATGCAGCGGTCGCGGTCGTAGGCGATCTTGCTCGCCACGGGGCTTACGGTGACGCCGTTGCGTTCGAGGTAGGCGACGCCTTCGCGCACCATGGACTCCTCGCCCGTCAGTTCGACGAGCAGCGAACCCGAACGTCCCGCCTCGATTTCGGCGCGCAGGATGTTGATGCGCAGGTCGTAACGCTTCACCAGATCGTAGGTAACCGCCTTGTCGGTGGCGTCCGACGGGAAATAGAGAATTACTTTGGTCGTCATGTGCTTTTCCTTGTTAGCGGTTATTCGTCGTCGGCTTTCAGCCCCTTGACCGTCGAATGGGCGGGCATGGGTTGTACGGGTTCCGTGAGGAGGAATTCGCCGCGGGCGATCCAGCCTTTGAGCGTTTCGGCGATCTCGCGCGCCTTGCGCAGGCTCGCCACGGGAGCCGTGCGCACGCGCTGCCCCCGCACCTCGATCGAACCGCTGCGCAGTTCGGCGTAGTTGGTCTGCCCGATCGGGCGCTCCTCCTCGCCGAAATCGAGGATGTTGGTGGTGATCTGTTCGTTGCGGATCGAAACGTCGTGCGCCAGCTCCTCGTCCAGCAGCGGGATCGGGATGCCCACGCCCACGAAGAGGCTCACGCCGTATTTCTCGTAGTAGGCGGCGCGCAGGCAGTCGGTCGACATCTCGCGCAGGTTGCCGATCGCGGCCACGGTGCGCGCGCCGCCGATCGGAATGCCGTGCTCGTTGACGGGTTTGGAGGTGTTGAACTGCGTGCCCTGCCAGCTCACGTAGCCGCGTGCGCCGCAGAGGAAGATGCGCGTGCCCATGCCGATCGTACGGCACGTGGGATCGTTGAGCAGGGGCGACAGCTCGCCTGCGGTGCTGTACGAAACATTGCGCAGTTTGGGCAGCAGCGTTCCCATGTAGGTATGGAGCATCCGCTCCGAAGAGTTGGTCGCGGCGTTGTAGTTCTGGTAGCAGTTGCGCGGGTTGTAGAGGATCGCCTCGTTGATGTCGTCGAGCGTGACGTGCGAGCGGATATGGCGCCGCGGATAGTCGTCGGTTCCCTTGCCCCAGGCTTCCAGCGTGACGCTGCGGCCGGCCACCAGCTCCTCGATGACGTGGGCGCCGCCGTAGGCGGGGCGCGCCGGATCGCAGCGCAGACCTTCGACTGGAAGTACGACGAAGCGAGGCAGACCAGACCCGTCAGCAGACCGGCGCCGAAGATGGCGGCACCCTGCAGCAGCGTCATCGAATCGGTCAGGAAGCCCTTTGATGAAGTAGCGGATGCCACGAAACCGTAAAGACCCTGCGAACCGGGAATAGCCGACAGGATCATGTAGCTACCGAAAGCCCCTCCGTTTTTCTTCATGGCGCCTACCGATGCCATACCGGCGATGCGGTACCGATCGACGAAGCGACAGACCTACGCCCGAAAGGCCTACCATCAGCGCTACGCCGAGATAGCCCAAAATAATTGCAGTTGTTGATTCCATAATTGTAATTTGTTTTAGTTGTTATTTGTTTTCCGAATTTTCGATTTTGCGCAGGGGATCGAACGAACGCATCGACATTTCGAAGCCCGCATTCTTGAAAAATTCGACGAACGTCAGACGCAGCGGGTGCACGAACGACGAGATGGTCGACATGAAAAGGTTGATGCCGTGGCCGATCGAGCAGAATCGGAATCATAATCAGCAGCCGGACCACGATGCCCGCGCCTTCGGGCACGAAGCGGTCCGCCAGCGCATTGAAGACCGTGGCGAGGATGCCGCCAGAAAGTCCGATGGCGAACAGACGGATATATGACAGCACGTCGGAAGAGGATACCCGTAAGGTTATTATAGGTATCCCACAATCCCAGCCCGAAATTCAGCAGCGGGTTCTTGCCCGGCGAATTGAAGAACAGCATCAGCACCGCACCCACGCCGAGCGTCGCATAGAACGCGGGCGACGAGGTGGTGTAGAACGGAATCACCCATTCGGGATTGAGCAGCGGAAGTCCTGCGGCCAGACTCCCCGCCGAGGATGACGAGGAACCAGCCCAGCGTCGAAAGCGAATAGCGGAATCCGACGGTAGCCGAGATCATGACGACCTTCAGCATCATGCCGAACACGATCTGCACCACGCCGATAACCAGGCGATCGAGAAGAAACTGTCCTTGGAAATCGAGGAACATCGAGGGGAACCACTTCATGATTGATGCCGAAGAACGAGCCGCACAGCAGCCCAAAGGGACGGTCGTCAAGCCGCACAACGTGGCGAACCACGCCGCCTGGCGCATCATGCCGGGTTTCGGTTCCTGGCGAGCATCCACCACCCCCAGCAGGGTCAGAATGGCGCCGTAGCCGGCGTCGTTGAGGCAGATGCCGAAAAAAAGCATGTAGAAGGGAGCGAAGAAGGGCGTGAGGTCGATCGTGCCGTATTTCGGCCGGGCGTACATGTCGCCCACCATTCGAAGACATGCGCGAAGCGGTTGTTCTTGAGCTTCACGGGCGTTTCGTCCTCGGGCGTGGGGTCCGATTTGAGGTAGACGACGTTGGGGTACTGCTCCAAAAGGGCATCGACCCGACCGAAGTCTCCTTCTCGGCCCAGCCCTCCATGACGACCAGCGTTCCGTCGGCCGCCTCCTGCGCCGTAGCCTTCACCCGCACGCCCTGCAAGCTGCTCCTTCAGCGAGGCGGCATGCGCCGCGAGCAGCTTCTCCGAAACCGCCACGCGCGAGAATTCAGCGTCGAGGGCGTCAGGAGTTTCCTTCCGGCTTCGGCGATGCGGCGCTCCGCTTCGCGAATATCCATCGACGGGGTTTTCATCTCCTGCGCGTCGAGCGTAACCTCCTCGCCGGGCTTGGCCACGACGACGAAATACACCATGGATTCGGTGCGGCTGATCCGAAATCGTATAGCGCTCCGACCACTCGGCCAACTGCTTGTCGAAGGTGTTGCGCTGGGTGAAGAAATAGCGCAGGACAATGCCCCTGTCGGCGAGCGAGTTGCGAAGCGTCGCCTCCGGGCGAGAATTCTCCCCAGGGACGCAGTTCCTCGGCCGCTTTTTCCAGACGGCCGATTTCGGCGTGGAGCGCCGTCGCCTGCTGCGATGCGCCGCGGCGTAGTGTTCGATAGGCCTCGGCGCCGTCGGCGAACGGGCGGCGCACCGGCCTTGAAAGCGCCCGTCTTCCGCGCGGACGGTTCGTTTCAGGAACTCGCGGCCTTGGTGATGTCCTTCGATATCGAGCAGCAGCTGGCGGTCCTCCTCGGAGGGTTCCCAACCCGTAGTGGTGATGTCCACCAAGCCGAGGCCGCGCAGCTTCTCGACAAAATCCTCACTTTGCGCCGCAAAGAGCACAAAGTTGTATTTTGCCATTTTAGCTATCATAACATCGCGCCCTCCCCGGCGGCCTGTTGCTTGGTTTTCACGATCTTCTGAGCCGACTTGGAGAGGTTCTCCTCATCCTCCATGAAGCGTTTGATCTTGCGTATGGCATCCTCGTATCCGGGTATCTGCACCTTTTCATAGAGGTTTACCTTCTGAGTAGTCTTGCGGCGTGCAATCCAGCAACTCCATCTTGCGGTTGTACACCTCGAACTCGATACCCAGGCGCGCGAGGCGCTTCAGGATATCGACTCCGTCGGCGAACCAGACGGGCGACGAGAAAAGATCGTAGTGCTTCACCTCGAATTTCACGTCCTGCAAGACGGGCGTACGCACACCTGCGATCTTCTGCTCCGACAGATCGACATCGGCGATACGCAGCAGGTCCGCATCGAACTCTCCCCAGAGCGAAACCATGTAGTCGTACTGCGCCGTCAGGCGGTCGAACTGACCGCGGTAATCCCTGCGGTGTCCTTCGCCTTCTTCACCTCGGAGCGCAGGGCCGACTCCTTACTCTTGATCGTAGGGAGCGCCTTCTGCCGCATTTTCAGCTGCTTGCCGAGGTCGCCCAGCGAGGTCTTGTTATATTGGAATTTGATTGCCATCGTGCGTTACGCCCTTCCAGTACTTTTTGATGAGTTCCTCCTTGATAGCCACCTCTTCCTTCGAGAAGTACTTCGAAGAGTTCCCACGCCGTGTCGAGCATCTCGCGTAATGCCGATATTGACGTCGATCGAGAGCAGTTTCTCCGAATAGTCGTAAGCGAACTTGAGCGTGCGCTCGTCGTAGTCCGAAAGGTCGAAGCCGTTTTCCAGTTTGGTCTTGGCATTGGCCGCATCGGCGTAGAGGCGCACGGCGGCGTTCATCACCTGCGGATGATCCTCACGGGTCTTCTTGCCGATCACGAACTGTTTGAGACGCGACAGCGAACGGAACGGATCCACGATAACCTTGCCCGTATCCGAGTCGTTGCGCAGGAACAACTGACCCTCGGTGATGTAACCCGTATTGTCGGGGATGGCGTGCGTGATGTCGCCGCCCGAAAGGGTCGTCACCGCAATGATCGTGATCGAGCCGCCGTTGGGCAGCTGCACGGCCTTCTCGTAAATCTTCGCCAGGTCGGAGTACAGCGAACCGGGCATCGAGTCCTTCGAAGGAATCTGATCCATACGGTTCGATACGATAGCCAGCGCATCGGCGTAGAGGGTCATGTCCGTGAGCAGCACCAGCACCTTCTCACCCTTATCCACGGCGAAGTACTCGGCGGCCGTAAGCGCCATGTCGGGCACGAGCAGCCGCTCCACGGGCGGATTCTCCGTGGTGTTGACGAACGAAACGATGCGGTCCAGCGCGCCGGCGTTCTCGAACACCGCTTGAAGTACAGAAAGTCGTCGTTGGAAAGGCCCATGCCGCCCAGGATGATCTTGTCGGCCTTGGCGCGCAGGGCCACATTGGCCATCACGGCGTTGTAGGGCTGATCCGGGTCGGCGAAGAAGGGGATCTTCTGCCCCGTGACGATCGTATTATTCAGGTCGATGCCGGCGATACCCGTGGCGATCAGCTCCGACGGCTGAATACGGCGGAACGGGTTCACCGTCGGGCCGCCGATCTCGCGCGCTTCGCCCTCGACGCTCACCGCCTTCGAGGGGCTCGCCGTAGGCATTGAAGAAGCGCCCCGCGAGGTTGTCCGACACGCGCAGCTTCGGGAGGCTCGCCGTGGAAAATTACCTCGGAGTCGGTGGTGATGCCCTCCGTTCCGCGAAGACCTGCAAAGTCACCTTCTCGCCCATGATCTTCACCACCTGCGCCAACTTGCCGCCTACGGTGGCCAGCTCGTCATTACCCACGCCGGCGCGCGGAGCGTCACGGTAGCCTTGGTAATGTTTTCAATCTTGGTATATATCTTCTGAAAAGCTCGTGTTGTCATGGTCTAAAGCTTATTTGATTTTTTCACTCACATACTCCTCGATCTGACTTGCGGTAGCCTTCGAACTTCTCCGATTTCCACTCCGAGTAGTTCATCTGGCGGAAGAGGTTGATAAGCCCCTTGAAGAACGCGCGCACTCCTCGAATTCGGCGAAAGCGAAATCCTCCGGCAGATGTCGAGCACCATCTATACATCATCTGCTGACGTTCCAGCGGGCAGTTGGCGTCGATGTCATCGAAGGCGTCCTGTTGCAGGATGACGAAGTCGATCAGCTCCGACTTCCAGAACCGTTCGTGATACTCCACCGGCACGCCGTCGTCGCCCAGAATGTTGATCTGGTCGTTGGCCTCCTTGCCGCGCTGCACGATGCGTCTTGCCGCATAGACTTGTCCACCCAGTCCTTCTCGATGTGCCCGTCGAGGTATTCGCGGATTTCGGGGTATTCGAGGTATTTCGAATAGGATTCCAGCGGGTCGATGGCCGGGTAGCGCTTCGAGTCGGCGCGCCCCTGCGAAAGCGCATAGAAGCAACGCGCTGCCTTCTTGGTCGATTCGGTCACCGGCTCCTTGAGGTTACCGCCCGCAGGCGACACCGTGCCGAGGAAGGTTACGGAACCGGTCTGGCCGTTGGTCAGTTTGACCAGGCCCGCGCGCGAGTAGAAGTTGGAGATGATCGCCGAAAGATCGACCGGGAAGGCGTCCTGGCCCGGCAGCTCCTCCAGACGGTTGGACATCTCGCGCAGCGCCTGCGCCCAGCGCGAAGTCGAGTCGGCCATAACGAGTACCTTGAGTCCCATCGAACGGTAGTACTCGCCGATGGCCATACCGGTATAAACCGACGCCTCACGCGCCGCAACGGGCATGTTCGACGTATTGCAGATGATGATCGTGCGCTCCATGAGGGTGCGGCCCGTGCGGGGGTCGATCAGCTCGGGGAACTCCTTGAAGATCTCGACCACCTCGTTGGCACGCTCGCCGCACGCGACCATGATGATTATGTCGGCATCGGCCTGCTTCGAAATCGCGTGCTGGAGCACCGTCTTGCCCGCGCCGAAAGGTCCGGGATAAAGCCCGTACCACCTTCGGCCAGCGGATTGAAAGTGTCGATCGCCCGAACGCCCGTCTCCATCACGCGCGACGGGCGCGGCTTCTCGGTAACAGCGCACGGCCTGCTTCACGGGCCATTTCTGCACCATCGTAATATCGTGACCGCGGCCATCGGCATCGGTGATGACGGCAATCGTATCCGTCACCTTGTACTCTCCCGGCGGCCGCCACGCTCTTGACCGTATAGGTTCCCGCCATGGTGAAGGGTACCATGATCTTGTCATCGACCCACTCCTCCTTCACCTGCCCCAGCCACGACGCGGCCGTGACCTTGTCGCCGGGCTTGGCCAGCGGCGTGAACTCCCACTTCTTCTCGAAGTCGATAGGATCGGTGATCGAACCGCGGTCGATGAACAGCCCGTCCATCTTCTCCAGGTCGTTCTGCAGACCGTCGTAGTTGCGCGAAAGAAGTCCCGGCGCCAGCGTCACTTCGAGCATATGGCCCTCGAACTCGACCTTTTCGCCGATCTTGAGACCGCGGGTCGAGTCGAAAACCTGGACGTAGGCATCTGTCGCCTATGACCTTGATGACCTCGGCCATCATCTTGGTATCGCCCGCCAGACGTAGCAGATCTCGTTCTGGCCCACGGCTCCGTCGGCCTTGACGATGACGATGTTGGAGATGATACCGTTTACACGTCCTGTAGTTTTCATTATCTGTTTTTATTGTTTATTGATCAAATCCTTGCCGTCCAGACTGGTCATCAGGCGGTGCAGCATTTCGCGCCCCTGCTTGTCGTCCAAACGGGTCCAGCGCGCCACGATGTTCACCTTCACCAGGTAAGCCAGCAGCGCGTTGATGTCGAAATAATCGAAAGTGGAAAGCTCCTCGGCCTGGTTCCAGCGGATCAGGTCGATCTTGTGCTCCTTCTCCACCAGGTTGGTTTCGTCGTTCACGGCAGCGATCACGGCCTCCATATAGGGGACATCGCCCCGCAAGCCGAAATCGGCGGCCGACGAGCGTTTGAGCTGCTGCGAAGTTTCATCCCCGCCCACGACAGACTGCTCGGCCGAACGTCCCGTAACGCGGGCTACGACGGCGGCAGAGATGTTGCGCAGGTTGCGGTCGAAATCGGCCCACTGGCGCAGGAAACGGCTCTTGGAGTGGGCGCACTCGTCGTAGTAGGCCGAGAAAAGAGCGTTCTCGAACGATCGGTCGGTGTCGATCCCGTCCTCGTTGTCGGCATCTTCATCGACGATGGCCGAATAGGAACGGACCACGGTCGCCATACGCGCCGGAAGCCGGTCGGGGTTCTTGGTCTGCTCCTCGATCTCTTCCCGCGAGAGGTTGCCCAGCGGGTTGTGCGCCGTGCGTCCCTTGCGGAAATTAACCAGGTTCTCGCAGTCGTAGTAACCGTAAAGCAGGCGCACGCAACGTGCGTCGCGGGCGGAAACCCCTTCGAGAATCTCCTCGATGATCGCCCGGGCGTTGAAGCCCTTGGTATCGGCATCGAGCGAATACTCCCGCAATCCGGCTACCAAACAGTAGTAATTCTTGTCGAACATGGCGCCCGGCTTAAGCGTTATACAGCATTTTATAGACCTTGTCGCGCAGATACTCCTTCAACAGTGCCTCGAAATCGTCGTCCGAAAACGAAATGTAGTAGCCGCCGTCCTTGGCACCCACCTTGAAACCGGTCCTGACCTCCTTCGAATAACCCACCTCGACGCCTGCGGCCAGCAGCTCCTTCGCAGCGGCTTCGAACGTCGCTTCGAACGCCTTCTGTTCCGCCTCCGGCAGCAGGGCCTTCAACTGGTTCTTCGACGAATCGGCGCCGCTCCAGTTCTTGGCGACGGTAAGCAGCATCTGCTTTACGAATTCGGGATCGAGCGTCGCGGCTTTCACGGCGGGAGCGGTGCTCTTGGCGATAATCATGGAGCTGATCTCGGCTTTGATCTTCGAGAGGGCCTGCTTGCCCGCGAGCGAAATTTCGGTCATCGCGTTCTTCTCCACGTCCTGTGCTTTGGTATTGGCTTCGGCGAGGATCTTCGCAGCCTGCGCCTCGGCCTCCTTCACGATCTTGGCCGCATTGGTCTTCGCTTCGGCCACCAGACGTTCCGCCTCGGCACGGCCTTTCTCCAGTCCCTCGTCGTAGAGCCCGAGGAAGAGAAAGATTGGACGGGCCAACCCTCTGTAACGATTTCCGATCCTGTCGGTGAAAAAGACATTTCGATAACGATTACGCCAGAAAATGCCGTAGCTGCGGCATATACCTGCATCGCCGAGGGGGGGGGAAGCAAGCCCACGGCGGAAGAGGTGCTCGAAAAGGGAATTCAGATAGATGCGACGCAACCTTCGACCATTGTCATCGACTGGCTGGACTATGACACGGACTACGTGGTTATCGCAGCCGTGAGGAGCAAGGAAGGAACCGTTGCATCGGACACTGCCGAAATCACTACGGCGAAAGATCCTGCAATTGATTTAGGGCAGGAGCAAATACCTATATCGTCTCCAAGGCCGGAACCTATTCTTTCACTCCCGAAAAGGTCGACGGAACTCCGATCGACGGAATTGCTTCGGCGAACTGGATCTGGGCGACGAAGGCGGATGAAAACGACAAGGAACAGAAACTACTTGACAATGTCGCATATGCCGGTGGAAAGATCCGCTTTACGACGACCGGAGAACGGGGCAATGCCGTAATCGCCGCATTCGATGCAACCGGAAAAAGCATTTGGGTATGGCTTATCTGGTGTACCGAACAGCCGGAAGAGATGGAGTATGAAAAGGGCGGCGTTTTCCTCGACCGCTTTTTAGGCGCGACTGCCGCCGACCTGACCGATGGAGAGGCGACATGGGGAAATATCCTCTACCAATGGGGGCGCAATGTGCCCATTTATGCCGGTTATGACGACGAATGGGGCGAAGAAGAAGTATTCAACGAAGCCCGCAAGTGGACGATAATGAATCCGGAACTATTTTTCTTTTGGGACGTTTCGAAATCATTGACGTCGGTTGCCGGATCATTGGCGGCACCTACTACATTCTTTGCGGATCAGAAGACCTGCAACTGGACGGTAGAGGATCAGTCGCTTTGGGGAGAAACGAAAACGAACTACGATCCTTGTCCTGCCGGCTATCGGTTGCCTTCGGAGAAGAGCTGGGGTAACTTTTTCTCCGATCTGAAGATTCTCGAAGACGAGAGCGGGGCGACTTATACCTACAAGGGCAAGACCGCATGGTACCCCGCGATGAATAACGGACGCATGTTCGATACCGGCGAAAACATCAAGGGGTTTCCCGCTTTTACGGTTTGGAATTGCAGCTACATGATATCAGATCCCATGGGAATATTAGACATGAATCCCCCTTATTCGGTGGAGGAGCTGATCGAAATGGGCTTGATCATTAGTGCTCCTCAACGGGCTTACATGCAATATATGCAGGATGTTGTGAACGCCCATTTTGCCGTGGCCAATCCCTCTTTCGCTTTCGCAGTTCGTTGCGTAAAGGAATGATTTTCGTTCAGAATATCATACCAACGATTCGCCCCTGCCGCAATGGCAGGGGCGAATTGTTTTCCGTAGCCGCTTCAACGATCGATATCGAACGCTTATTGATGCTGCGGCCGCAGCAGGTCGAGGACGACTTTCACAGGCGAGAACGTCCCTCGTTGCGGACCATGCCGCAGACGCGGATCGGACGGTCCAACACGGCGCGCAGCAGCGCCGAATCGTACTGCGGGGAGCTTCACGCAAAGCTGTTTTTCGATGAATTCGGCGATGGGTTCCAGCTCGGCGCCACCCACTTCGAGCGCCTTGAGGTATTCGAAAGAGCGCCCTTCGAGGTCGAGCAGGATGCCCGCAAGCACCTTTTTATAACGGATCGTGTCGCCGCGCTGCGCATCGGTAGTCACGTTGTCGATGTTCTTGATGAAGATCACGTCGGCGTCGATTTCGTTCAGGTTCTCGATCAGCGCGCCGTGCCCCGCAGGGCGGAACAGCAGCGTGCCGTCGTCCTGCCGGAAAGGCGTGTTGTCGGGATTCACGGCGAGGGTGTCGGTCGAAGGTTTCTGCACCGAGAACGAGATCTCGTAACGGACGCCGAACCGCTTCTCATACAAGGGGACCTTCTCGGCGAGCAGCTCCTGAATCCTTCGACGTGCTCGGGAGAGACCGTGAAATGAATCCGCGCCACGCCTTTCGCGGCCGCATAGGTCGCCCCCTCGACCAGGTGCTCCTCGACGGCCTTGCGCGCGCCTTCGGGATAGGCATGGAAGGTGACGAGTCCTTTGGGCTTGCGGCCATAGCCGAGTCCTTCGTTCACGATGGCGCTGACGATCGTCCGGTCGTCGGCGCCGGCCGGAAGCAGGGCTTTCAGCTCAGGCCAGAAGGCGAACTTCCCGATATTTTCGAGCAGCGTGTCGATGCCCTTGCCGCGTTTGCCGTCGTTCACGAACTCGAAAAGCTCCTTGAACATGCGCGTGGCGGCCCCCGAAGCGGGCACGAACTTCACAACGCCCAGTCCGGCAGGCTCGCTCGTAGCGTTCGGCGGCCGCATCGGCCTCCGCAGCGTCGCTCACGAGCACGCCGTCGCCGGGTGAGGCGGCGCGCACGACGTTGAGAAAAGGAAATCCGCGGCGGAAATTCTCCAGCTGCAACTCGACCGCTTCGGGGGTCAGTCCGTGTTTTTCGATCTGCTGTAAATCTTGTTGTGTAAACATAGGTATTCAGGTATTTTGGTTTTTTACGGTTCAGAGAAACATCTCACCAAAATTGCGACTAAATTATTTCTACTTTGCGCAAGAACATTTTCCGTACCCGCGCCCGCACCGGACAACGCTGTACAAAAGCATAAGCGCCGAAGGACCGCTCCGGAACGGGCACACGGAGAATATATGCGCCCAACGCCCGCCGGTACAACCGGGCGAACGACAAACAAACAGAAACAGACGGCATGATCCGAGAATTTCACCAAATCAGCCTGAGCGGACGCAACAGCTTCGGCGTCGGACAGCAGGCGGCGCGTCTCGCCGAATTCGAGACCGAAGAGGACCTGCGCACGATCTTCAGCGGCGGCGTGCCCGAACGCTGGGCGGTGCTGAGCGGCGGCAACAACATCCTCTTCACGCGCGACTACGACGGACTGCTGCTTACGCCCGTCGCCCGGCAGATCACGCCCTTCTCGGCGAAGAGGGCGACACGGTCCGCGTGCGGGTCGAGGCGGGCGTCGAATGGGACGACCTCGTGGAATGGGCCGTGGAACGCGGTCTGTGGGGCATCGAAAACCTTCTCGCTGATACCCGGCAAGGCGGGGGCCGCCCCGGTGCAGAACATCGGCGCCTACGGCTGCGAAGCGAAGACGTGATCCGCCGGGTCGAGATGTACTGCGCATCGACAACGGGCAACTGCTGACGCTCGACGCCGCGCACTGCGGATTCGGCTACCGCGAAAGCATCTTCAAGCACGAACTGCGGGGGCGCGTCATCATCACGGCCGTGGACATCCGCCTTTCGCGCACGCCGCGGCCGCGGCTGGGCTACGGCGACGTGGAGCGCGAGGTCGAAGCCCGCGGAGGCGCCACGCTGCGCAACATCCGCGAAGCCGTTTGTGCGATCCGCCGGGCCAAGCTGCCCGATCCGGCGGTGACGGGCAACGCAGGGAGCTTCTTCAAGAATCCGGTCGTGGACGAGTGCGTGGCGCGGCAGCTGCAGGCCCAGTGGCCCGACATGCCGGTTTACCCGGCGGCGGGATGCGCCGGCAGGGTGAAGCTGGCGGCCGGCTGGCTCATCGATAAGGCCGGGCTGAAAGGCTACAAGCGCGGAAGAGTCGGCGTCCACGAACGGCAGGCGCTCGTGCTGGTGAATCACGGCGGCGCCACGGGCGGCGAAGTGATTGACTTCGCCCACACGGTGCAGATGCGCGTTCACGAAAAATTCGGCATAGAAATAGACACCGAGGTCAATATATTTTAATCGTATGGCACTTTTAGAGGCTTTCCGCAAATACATCGACGAGAACGATCTCGCCACGCACGACGACCGTATTCTGCTCACCGTCTCGGGCGGCGTGGACTCGATGGTCATGCTCTCGCTGTTCACCCGCTGCGGCTACCGGGTGGGCGTGGCCCACTGCAACTTCCAGCTGCGCGGCGCAGAGAGCGACGAGGACGAAGTGCTGGTGGAAGACGAGGCGCGAAAAAATACGGCGTCGAGTTCTACAACAGGCGCTTCGAGACGGGCCGAAATGGAGCGCACGGGCGAGTCGATGGAAATGGCGGCACGGCGGCTGCGCTACGCCTGGTTCGACGAATTGAGCCGCGAGCACGGTTACACGGCCGTAGCGATCGCCCACCACATCGACGACTCGATCGAAACCTTTTTCATCAACCTGTTGCGCGGCACCGGCCTGCGGGGTCTGACGGGAATCACCACCCATGCCGGCAAGCTGATCCGCCCGCTGCTGTTCGCGTCGCGCAAGGACATCTCGAGTATGCCGTAGCACAACACATTCCCTTCCGGGAAGATTCGTCGAACCGCTCGACCAAGTACCTGCGCAACAAGATACGCCTGGGGCTCGTTCCCCGCATCAACGAGATCAGCCCCAAGTTCACCGACCTCATGAGCCGCAACCTCGCGCGGCTGACCGACGCGCAACTGTTCATCAACCACGGCATCCAGCGCATCCGCGGCGAGGCGGTGACCACCGAGAACGGACTGGACACGATACACATCGACCGTATCGACCCGGCGTTCCCGCAGGAGTTCGTCATTTACGAGCTGCTGAACTCGGGGTACGGGATTCAAGGGCGACGTCGTCGACTCGCTCTGCCATTCGCTCAGGCACGGCATGACGGGCCGCCGCTTCTACTCGCGCGAGCGGGTCGCCTACGTGGACCGCGGCACGATCGTCGTGGCCCCGATCGCCCCCGGCGACGCATGTCTGGTGACCGTCGAACGGGGCGTGCCGCGCAGCTACTGCGGCAACTCGGCCCTCTATTTCGAATACTGCGACATCGACACGATCAAGAATTTCGGCGTGCCGAGCACATCGCCCAGGTCGATGCCGACCTGCTGAAATTCCCGCTCACGCTGCGCCGCTGGCGCGAAGGCGACTCCTTCGTGCCCTTCGGCATGGCGGGGCGCAAGAAAGTGAGCGATTTTTGATCGACGCCAAGGTCTCGATGGCCGAAAAACAGCGGCAGTTCGTGCTCCTTTCCGGGGGTGAGATCGTATGGCTCGTCGGGCGGCGCATCGACGACCGCTACCGGCTCACGGCCGAGACCGAGAACGTGCTGCGTATCACCAAAGAAATCATTTAAACATGGCAAAAGCGATTCTCTGAAATTCCGCAAGGATTCCGTCGCGCCAGTACGAACGGATCGCGGCAGGCGAGGTCGCGGCACGCCGGTTTTCGCCCGGCATCTACCTGCTCATGGGCGACGAGTCCTATTTCATCGACGCTCTGTGCGACCGTCTGGCGTCGACGATCCTCCAGGAGGCCGAACGGTCGTTCAACCAGCTGGTCCTCTACGCGGGACACGGAGCCGGGGCAGGTGATCAACTTCTGCCGGCAGATGCCGATGATGGGATCATACCAGGTCGTCATTCTCAAGGAGGCGCAGCAACTGCGCGGACTCGACAAGCTCTCGCTATACACCCAGAAACCCTCGCCCACGACCATCCTCGTCGTCTGCCACAAGGAGAAGAACGTCGACAAACGCTCGGCATTCTACAAGGGCTGCGCCGCCAACGGCGCGGTACTCGAGTCGGTGCGTCCGCGCGACTACGAAATCGCCTCGTGGTTCCAGCGATTCATCCGGAGAAAAAAGGGGCTGGCCATCGACACCAAGGCGCTGTCGATGCTGACCGACCACCTGGGCACCGACATTTCGCAAAATCTCGAACGAGCTGGGCAAGCTGCTCGTATCGCTGCCCGAAGGCCACCCAGCGCATCACCGACGCCGACATCGAGGCCAACATCGGCATTTCGAAGGATTTCAACAACTTCGAGCTGTGCAAGGCGGTAGCCACCGAGACATGGCCCGCGCGCTGATGATCGCCGAGCACTTCGCCCGCAACCCCAAGGACAACCCGCTGCTCTTCACCGTGCATGGCGCTGTTCGGCCAGTTCAAGGAGCTGTTCATGGTCAACTACCTGCGCTGGACGGCGCGCCACAAGGGCGGCCCTTTCCTCCGATGCCGAACTGATGCGCATCCTGCGCAAGAACAACACGTACGTACTGGGCGAGATCAAGCAGAACGCCGCCGGCTGGGACAACCGCCGGGTATTCCGCATCCTGGGGCTGCTGCGCGAATACGACGCCAAATCGAAGGGCCTGAACGCGGGCGGAGCCCCGGACGGGGAGCTGCTCCGCGAGCTGCTTCTGAAAATCTTTCTGCTTTGACCGGTCTCTACCTATACCAGACCGTCACATCCTCGGCGGCAGGTCTCTCCACCTGACGGCGCATCTGGCCGTGCTCGACCGCTGGTCGCGCGAGCTTTTCGGCCGGCCGGCAGGCTTCCGCCAGCAGCCCCTCGCCCGGCAGATCGAGACGCTCGCGCGCGCGGAACGGCTATCCGGCGGGCGGCGCGACCGTTCGCAGTTCGTGCGGATCGTCGTTCCGGCATCGGGCGCCGCCTTCCGGCTCGAATCCGCAGGCATATCGCTCTACCGGGGATACGACCTGCGCAGTCTGATGCCCGACGCCGCGACGCTGCAATACGACATGCCGTTTCCCGAAGCTCCGACTTCGGCGCGCGAAGCCGCCGCCGGACTGGCCCGCCAGCAGGCCCGTCTGCACGGCGCATCGGTCGCCGTGCGCTGCGACGGCGACGGCATCGTCCGCAGGGCCGACGACGCCCCGCTGTTCGCCGTGCGGGGCCGCGGCGTTCTGACGTCCCCCGGCCCGAAGCCTGCGTCGGGGCCGCCTGGCCATGCTGGCCGTTCGGGCCGCAGGGCTGGAACTCGAACTGGAAGAGCGCCCGGTAATGCGCGACGAGCTGCCGCGCATGGACGAACTCTTCTACGTCGATCACCGGGGCGTCACCGCCCTCGCCCACTGCGACGGACATCCCTGCATGGCGATTCTCGCGGAACGGGTCGCCCAATCGCTCGGCGGGCTGTTTCCGAAAATGTAGAAACCGAACGGGTCCGGCCCGCGCTATCTTCGCCGGAAAACCCGTTTCACCATGAAAAAATACCTGTTTCTTTACGCCGTCGCCGTGACGGCTCTGCTGGTATGCGGCTACGGCCGCTACCGCCGCGAAAACCGCCGCCTGACCCAGAACCAACACGCCCTTGCGGCCGGCATCGAACGCTACCGCACGCGTCTGGGGCAAGAGGCGGCATCGGTGCAGGCCCTGCGTCTGCGCTGCGCCGAATTCGAACGCCTGCGTGCCGGCGACGCCGAGCACCATCCGCCGCCTCGGCATCCGTTTGCGGCTCGAAGCCGCGGCGACGACAGTCACGGCCACGAAAGCAGGTGTCGTTGCATACGGACCCCGGTGCGCGATACGGTCGTCGTGCGGCTGCGCGACACGCTCGTCGTCCGCGACACCCTGCGGCTGTTCCGCTGGCGCGATCCGTGGGTGACGGTCGAGGGCCGTATCCGCAGCGATTCGGCGACTGCCGCGTCGAGAGCGTCGACACGCTGCGGCAGGTCGTACATCGCATTCCGCGGCGTTTTCTCTTCATCCGTTTCGGCACGAAAGCCGTGCGGCAGGAGATCGTCCCGTCGAATCCGCACACGCGGATCGTCTATTCGGTAGGCCGGCGAAGCGGGTAAAATGTCGAATTTGACATTGGATTCGTAAAATATTCCCGCAAGGCATAATCGAGCTGACATCGGCATCGGCAACAACACCTCCAAAACGGGGCTGCTGACGGCCGAAAACCGCAAACGGCTGATCGACGACTACTACGCCGGGGATACGCGTGTCGAAGCCCCATATTTACGGCGGCTTACGGGCGAGTTTGCCAAGGCCGGCGCCTGCGCCATCATCCGCGGCGTGAGCAACACCACCGACTTCGAGTACGAGCGCACGATGGAGGCCACCAACCACCGCCTCTACCCCGACATCACGACCGTCATGCTGTTCACCCCCTCTCCCGTAGCCGACATCGCGTCGTCGACGGTGCGCGAGGTGCTTTCGTTCGGCCGTTCGGTGGAGGAGTTCATGCCCGAAGGAATAGACATAAAAAAATACCTCTGATTACTATATTGCTATGATGGAATTCACCGCAGAAATGATCGCCGGATTCTTAGGCGGCGAAATCGTCGGCAACAAAGAGACGAAAGTGCACACCGTATCTTCGATCGAAGAGGGCAAGGCGGGCTCGCTGACCTACCTGACCAACCCCAAATACGAAACGTTTCTCTACAGCACGGGCGCATCGATCGTGCTGGTCGACCGTGCGTTCGAGCCTTCGCAGCAGGTAGCGGCGACGCTCGTCAAGGTGGACGACGCGGCCGCCTGCGTCCTGAAACTGCTCGAAATGTACAACGCCGCCAAGCCCCGCCGCAGCGGCATCAGCAAGCTGGCTTCGATCTCGGACCCGGGCCGAGGTGGGCGACGAGGATGCTACATCGGCGATTTCGCCGTCGTCGAGGAGGGAGCCCGTCATCGGCGCGGGCTGCCAAATCTACCCGCAGGTCTATATCGGTGACGGCGTGACCGTCGGCGACGGAACGATCCTCTACCCGGGTGTCAAGATTTACGAGGGGTGCGTGATCGGCCGCGCTGCATCCTCCATGCGGGTGCGGTGATCGGCGCCGACGGCTTCGGATTCATTCCCAATGCCGCAGGCGGATTCGACAAAATTCCCCAACTGGGCAACGTGGTCGTCGAAGACGACGTGGAAATCGGCGCCAACACCTGCATCGACCGGGCCAAGACCGACTCGACGATCATCCGCCGGGGCGTGAAGCTCGACAACCTGATCCAGATCGGCCATAACGTGCAAATCGGCGAGAATACCGTGTCCTCGGCCCAGACAGGCATCGCAGGCACTTCGAAGGTGGGGCACAACTGTTTCCTCGCGGGTCAGGTCGGCATCGCCGACCACGTGAACATCGGCGACCGCGTGAAGGTCGGCTCGAAGAGCGGACTCGACAAGAACGTTCCCGACGACGAAATCCGCTTCGGATACCCCGCCCTCCCGGGCATGCAGTACCACCGTTCGGCAGCCGTGTTCAAACGCCTGCCCGAACTGGCGCAGCAGGTCCGCGCGCTGGAAAAACAACTTGCAGAACTCACAAAAAAATAATTCGATGAAAAAAACACTGATCATTCGCGGCGGCCGCAGCCGTGCTGGGCGCCTGCGCCTCAAAACGGATACGCCGTCGACGGCAAGGTCGAAGGAGCCAACAGCATGGTTTACCTGCTTCGACAGGACAAGGTGGCCATTCATCGATTCGGCGGCCGTGACCAACGGGGTGTTCCGCTTCGAGGGCGTGGCCGAGAAACCGCAGACGGCCATTCTGCGCGACGCACGCGACGACGGGGCGACGTTCGGCGCCATGCTGATCCTCGAACCGGGCACGATCAACGTGACCGACGACGCACAGAACCCCTACCGCAAGAAGGTGACGGGCACGCCGGCCAACGACGCCAGCGACGCCTACGCCACGGCCGGAAGCGCCCTCGTGCAGGAGTTCCGCAATCCGGAAACCACCGCCGAGCGTCGCGAGGCCATCGAACAGGAGTACGAACAGCTGACCCGCACGGTCCTGGACCAGAACCGCGACAATCTCTTCGGCGTGATGCTGCTGTCCCAGCAGCTCGGCTACGAGCTTTCGGGGCAGGAACTGCTCGACGAGATCGCCAAATTCCCGGCCGAGATGCAGCAGACCGACGCGCTGATGCGGCTCAAGGAGAACGCCGAGCAGAAGATGAAAACCGACATCGGCCAGCCGTTCATCGACATCGCACAGCCCAATGCCGACGGCGAGCAGGTATCGCTCGAATCGGTGGTCAGGAATCCGGCGAACAAATATGTCCTGCTCGACTTCTGGGCTTCGTGGTGCTCCCAACGAGGTCTACCCGACCGGAACCGCGGCCAACGAGGCGATGAACGCCTTCAACGAACTGACGTTCAACACCAGCGAAGCCTACGGCGTCACCGAATTGGAGGCTGACAAGAAACAACTGGTCGACCGCTACAAGCAGCAGATGCGCGAAACGATCGACCGCAACCGCGACAACATCTGCGGCATGATCATACTGGCCGAAACGGGGTCGATGTTCTTCACGCCGCAGGAGGTGCTGGCCGAGATCGACCGCTTCCCCGCCGAGTGGCAGCAGCGCACCGAACTGACCGACCTGCGCAAGGTCATGGAGCAACGGCTCCGCACGACGGTGGGACAGCCCTATGTCGACATCTCCGCCCCGAACGCCGACGACAAAGCGGTATCGCTCAAATCCGTGATCGAAAATCCCGCCAACAAATACGTCCTCGTCGACTTCTGGGCCTCGTGGTGCGGCCCCTGCCTCAGGGAGATTCCCTATTTGCAGGCCGACTACGAGAAATACGGCAAAGAAGGGATTCGAAATCTACGCCGTGTCGCTCGACGACGAACGCGACGCATGGGTGAAAACCATCGCCGACAAGCAGATGAAGTGGATCCAGGTCTGCGATTTCAAGGCTTTCGATTCGCCGGCTTCGCTCGACTACGCCGTGGAGAGCATCCCCTCCAACTTCCTGATCCGCTGCTCCGACGGCCAGATCGTCGCCGCACAGCTGCGCGGCAAGGCCCTCGGCGAGAAGCTCGAAGAGCTGTTGGGGAAATAACCGGCGACGGCAGGCCGGAGGCGATGTGCCTCCGGCCTGCTGCGACCGGTTCCGCCGCTACCTGCGGCCCCGGATCGAACAATATCTGCGCACCGACGTGGGACAACCCTACCGCGACATCGCGGCGCCGACACCCGCAGGCGACACGCTGTCGCTGCGGCAGGCGGTGGAGGACCCGGCCAACAAGTGCGTGCTCGTCGATTTCTGGGCTTCGTGGTGCGGTCCCTGCATAAGCGGCATGAACCGCATCAAACAACTCTACGAAACCTACCGCGCCGCGGGGTTGGAGGTCATCGGCGTATCGCTCGACAGCCGACGCGAAGCGTGGCTCCGCGCCATCGAGAAGGAAGGCCTGCCGTGGAGCAACATCAGCAATCTCGACGGCTGGCAAACCGGCTTCGACAGCTACGGCATCCAGAGCCTCCCTCCTTCGTGCTGATCCGCTGCTCCGACGGGCAGATCGTCGCCCGAAAGCCATGGGGCCGAGCCTCGCACATTCCCGTCGGCGAGATCGAAAAACTGCTCGGACAATAACATACCTGCCGAAATGCCTGCACCGAACAAAGAGTCCTACCGCATCATGGGCATCGACCCCGGCACCAACTACATGGGTTACGGCGTCGTGGAGGTCACGGGGCGCGAACTGCGCTCGGTGGTCATGGGAGCCATCGATCTCCACAAACTGACGGATCCCTACGCCAAACTGCGTTACATTTTCGAGCGCGTGGGAGCGCTGGTCGACGAGTACGCCCCGCGCGAAGTGGCGCTGGAGTCGCCGTTCTTCGGCGAGAACGTGCAGTCGATGCTCAAGCTGGGACGGGCGCAGGGCGTGGCCATGGCCGCCGCGCTCTGCCGCGACGTCCCCGTCTTCGAATACGCGCCGAGCCGCATCAAGCAGTGCATCACGGGCGGAGGGGCGGCAGCCAAAGAGCAGGTGGCGGCACTGGTCACCCGCATACTGGGGATCGACTACACCCCCAAGAAGCTCGACGAGACCGACGGCATGGCCGTGGCGCTCTGCCATTACTTCATGTCGTGCAGCCCGCTCAACGCCGCACTGGGCGACGAACGCAACAAGGGGCTGGGCGGCGGCCGCAAGGCCGCGTCGGCGCACGGCAGCAAATCGTGGGAAAAATTCCTCAAAGAGAACCCCGACCGCGAACTCAAACGTTGATCCGGTTCCTCCGCGACGCCCTTCCCGAACCGTTTCGCGTCCACGAATCCGCCTCTCCCAACCGACACGTTTTCAGGCAGTCGTCCGGCCGCTGCACCCTCTTTCGGAGCGTTTCCCCCGCCGATCCGCCATTTTAATTACATTCCGAAATTTCCAGACGAAATTCAGTTACGAATTGCAATTTTATCGAATAAATTCCAATCACTGTGTCACCAATTTAAAAAAACTCAAAAAAAATTCCTAACATTGCGGGGGGGTAATGAAAAAATACCTATCTTTGTCGACTACATATACTATACATATAAGCTCCTGAAAGCGGTGAAAAGACGATGCGCACTATGCAAACCGATTCACCCGAACGAAGAAACGAAAGACGAATACAATATTAATCATTTTTTGCGCATGAGAAAATTTTTACTACTGCTCGTACTCTGTCTGGGTAGCGTCGGCGCGACGTTCGCACAGATAAAGATTTCGGGAAAGGTTGTCGATGCCGAAACCGGACAGCCCCTTATCGGCGCCACCGTCATGATCGGTACGACGACGGGCGTAGCGACGCTCGCAGACGGCACTTACGTCCTTCCGGTCCCCGCCTCAGCAGGCGAGCATCCGGTGCTGACGTTCACCTACATCGGCTATGAAAGCCTCAATGTAACGGTCGGCAAAAATCACGTTGTCAACGCAAAACTGAAACCGGAAGTCGTGATCGACCAGATCGTCGTGATGGGTTTCAAAAACGCAAAGAAAGAGAGTTTCACCGGTTCGTCGGTCAAGATTTCGGCCGACGACGTCGCCATCGCGGGCGTCACGGACGTGAGCCGTATGCTCGAAGGACAGGTGGCCGGCGTATCGGTACAGAACGTTTCGAGCACCTTCGGTAGCGCCCCCAAAGTGCGTATCCGCGGCGTCACGTCGCTCAGCGGCGAGAACAAGCCGCTGTGGGTAGTCGACGGCGTCGTGCTCGAAGATGTCGTCAACATCTCCAACGACCAGTTGTCGTCGGGCGACCCGACGACGCTGCTGGGTTCGTCGGTGGCGGGCATCAACGCCTCGGACATCGAGACCTTCGACATCCTGAAAGACGCCTCGGCAACGGCCCTCTACGGTGCCCGCGCCATGAACGGCGTGGTGGTCATCACTACTAAAAAGGGTAAGAAGGGGGCGCCGCGCATCAACTACACCGGCAACTTCACCATCCGCACGAAGCCCCGCTACTCGAACTACGACATCATGAACTCGGCCGACCAGATAGCCGTCACGTCGGAAATCGCCCGCAAGGGTATGCTCAACGAGAGCATTCTCAACTCGTCGAGCTACGGCCCCTACGGTCTGATGTGGAAGGCCATTTCGACCTACAACAAGGACACGGGCAAATTCGACCTGATGAACACGCGCAGCGCACGCGAGGCCTTCCTGCTCAAATACGCCAAGGCCAACACCGACTGGTTCGACGAGCTTTTCACGCACAACCTCCAGCAGGAGCACACGCTGAGCATCTCGACCGGTTCCGACAAGTCGCGCACCTACGCTTCGATCGGGTTCCTTCGCGACGACGGCTGGTCGGTAGCCGACGAAGTAAGCCGTTACACGCTGAATTTCCGCAACGACTACACCGTCAGCGAGAAGATCTCGGTCGGCGTACAGGCCGTCGCATCGTTCCGCGACCAGTCGGCTCCGGGTTCCTATTCGCGCAAGATCAACTCGGTGACGGGCGAATGGTCGCGTGAATTCGACATCAACCCCTTCAGCTACGCGCTGAATACGTCGCGCGCCGTGCGTCCCTACGACGACAACGGCAATCTGGAATACGTCCAGATGAACTACGCGCCGTTCAATATCTTCAACGAGCTGGAAAACAACAAGATCGAGCTGAACGTTGTGGACGCCAAGCTGCAGGGCGAATTCAACTGGTCGATCCTCAAAGATCTGAAATTCAACTTCACGGGAGCGCTCCGCTACGTGAAGAGCGACCAGCTCCACAAGATCACCGAGGATTCGAACGTCGCCAACGCCTATCGAGCCGCCGGCAACTCGACCATCCGTCAGAACAACCCCTATTTGTGGCACAATACGGAGGATCTCAACGCCGAGCCGATCGTCGTACTGCCGTTGGGAGGTTTCTACAACACGAACAACTACCGCATGCTCAACTACGACATACGCTACTCGCTCAACTACAACAAGGTCTGGGACGGTGCCCACATGCACGAGCTGAACGCGCTGGCCGGTATGCAGATCAAATACACCGACCGCCGCATCACCTCCGCGACGCAGCCCGGCTACCAGTACAAGATGGGCGGCGTGGTCTACAACGATCCCAACTTCTACCGCATGATGGCCGACCGCAAGACCGACCTCTACTCGGCCGAGGAGTTGTTCGACCGCTTCGTAGCGGCCTACGCCAACGCCGACTATTCGTTCGACCGCAAATACTCGATCTCGGCGACGATCCGCGTCGACGGTTCGAATGCATTGGGCAAGAGCGCCAACAAGCGCTGGCTGCCTACATGGAACTTCGGTGCCAAGTGGAACATCCAGAACGAATCGTTCATGGAGAACGCCTCCGACTGGGTCGACGTACTGAGCCTCCGTCTGAGCTACGGTCTGACGGCCTCCATGCCGCAGCTGGCCAGCGCAGGCGTGGTCTTCCGCAACCAACAGTCCTTCAACCCCGGCCACAGCGAGAACCAGATCTACATCGAGGCATTGGAAAACTCCGACCTGACCTGGGAGAAGAGCTACCAGTTCAACGCCGGTCTGGACGTCACGCTGTTCAACAACCGGATGAACTTCTCGTTCGACTACTTCAACCGCAAGGGCTTCGACCTGATCGCGACGGTCAAGACGTCGGGCATCGGCGGCGAGTTCTGGAAATACGCCAACTACGCCGACCTCGATTCGCACGGCTACGACATCACGCTGGGCGGTACGTTCATCCGCTCGAAGGACTGGACTTGGTCGGCCAACTTCACGCTGGGTTATACGTGGAACCGGATCAAGAACGCCAAAAAACTGACGCAGACCAACGAGCTGATCCGCAACGAAGGCGGCAATAAGGAGGGTTATCCGTCAACAGCCTCTTCTCGATCCCCTATGCAGGTCTCGAACCCGGAACGGGTATTCCATTGTACATCAACGAAAAGGGTGAAATTACCAAGGAGATCGACAAGCAGGGAACGGATACCGACTACCTGATCTACGAAGGCCAGGTAGACCCGAAGTGGACGGGCGGCTTCAACACCACGGTCCGCTACAAGAATCTCTCGCTGAACGCCTTCTTCACCTATCAGGCCGGCAACGTGATCCGTCTCGACCCGATCTTCAGCCAATACTACGGCGACCAGACGGCCCTGACCAACGAGTTCAAGAACCGCTACGTCATGTCGGGCGACAACGACGTTCCGGCCATCCTCGACTACGTGCACAATTCGATCTCGATCGACGACTCGGGTACCTACGCCTCCTATAACTACACGAGCAAACGTGTAGCCAAGGGCGATTTCATCCGCTTGAAGAGCCTCTCGCTCAACTACGACTTCTCGTCGGACTGGATCAGCAAGAGCCGTTTCTTCAAGACCGCCAGTGTCCGTCTCACGGTCAAGGATCCGTGGCTGATCTACTCGGACAAGGCGCTCAACGGCCGCGATCCCGAGTTCTACAACACGGGCGGTGTGGCCATGCCGACCACCACGCAGTTCACGTTGTCGCTGAACCTCGGTTTCTAATTCAGTAAAAAAAGAGAAAAGAGATATGAGAAGAATAATTATCGCACTGATCGCTTCGGCCGGAGTCCTTTCGAGCTGTTCCGATTTTCTGGGCACCGATCCCGACAATCGTACCTACATCGATACGCCGGAAAAAGTCTCGGCGCTGCTGGTTTCGGCCTACCCGACCTCCACGTTCTACTCGGTAGTCGACGCCCGCTGCGACGGCTTCGTCGACTACGGTACGTCGCTGGCCGGCATCAACTCGCTCTACACCTTCCAAGAGGACGCTTTCCGCTGGCGCGAATACTCGCTCGCGGGCGAAGGCGTATGGGACGGCTACGAAGCCTACTGGTCGGCAGCCTACGCTGCCGTAGCGGCCGCCAATCACGCCTTGGAGGCCATCGACGAACTGGAAAACAAGCACGGCCAGACCACGCAGCTCGAACGCTCGCGCGGCGAGGCGCTGCTGTGCCGCGCCTACGCGCACTTCTGCCTGCTGTCGCTCTATTCCGACTTCTTCGATCTGGACAATATGTCCAGCAATCCGGGCATTCCCTACGCTACCGATCCCGAGAAGACGACTTACGCCGACTACTCGCGCGAGACGGTCGCCGTGACGCTTTCGAAGGTGCTCCAAGATCTCGAAGACGGTATGAAGATCGTCGGCAGCGCGAGCGACTACAACGAGCCGAAGTTCCACTTCACGCCCCAGTCGGCCCTGGCCTTCGCAACCCGCGTGGCGCTCTTCACGCGCGACTATCAGAACGTAGTATACTACGTCAACCAGTTCTTCCCCACGCCGAGCCTCTTCGACAAACCCGGCACTTCGAACACGATCACCAAAACGCCCGTCCGCTACCCCTCGGCCACCGATCCCTGCCGCATCTTCTGCCGCAGCTATCTCACCGACTGGAACAGACTGGGAAGCTACAACGACAACTCCGATAAGATCGGTCAGGAGTTCTCCTCGGCCAGCAGCAATGCCAATCTGCTGCTCAGCGAGCCGATGACGATTCTCCCCTCGACGATCAGGGCCAACATCTATACCCGCTACACGCTCAACGAGGAGATCGTCACCAAGCTGGCGACCAAGAACGCCACCGGCGTCGACTGGAGCTACTCGAACTGCGTCTACGGTTACAGCGGCGGCGTCAAAGGCAAGGTGCTGATGAAGTACTATCAGGATTTCTACTATTCGGACATCGTCGCAGGCATCGGCCGCTCCTATACCAAACTGGCGCTCTTCCGCACCGACGAGATGCTGCTGGCCCGCGCCGAAGCCAATACGATGCTCGGCAATTTCGACGAAGCGCTCGACGACCTGAACTGCTTCATCGAGCTGCGCATTCCGGCCGACGATTTCGACATCGCCACGACCTCGCTCACGCAGGCCAAGATCCTGAGTTACTACTCGGCACAGCTGAACGGCGTGAATACGTTCATCAACAGCGAATTCAACAAGGGCCGGTTCCTCGCGGGCGAACAGGGGCGTCTGCAAAAGGCGCTGATCCTGACGATCCTCGACTTCCGCCGCATCGAATTCCTCTACGAAGGACAGCGCTACTACGACATCCTTCGCTGGAACATTCCCGTCACGCACCACGACAACTCCGGTCTGTCGAGCACACTGACCCCCGACGACGACCGCCGCATCCTGCAAGTTCCGCAGACTGCGATCCTCGCCGGCGTCGAAGCCAACGCGATGAACAACATTCCTCAACCGTGGTAAACTGCCAAACAATACAATCGTGAAAAAGATGAAAAGATACAACAACATATTCCTTGCCGCCTTGTTCGGAGCAGCGCTGCTTCTGGGCGGCTGCCGCGAAGAGGAGAAGATCGCCGACGACCTCTACATCCCCGGATTGGACGGAGAAGAGTATGCCGAGAACGAATTGGACAAATGGCTGTACCTGAACTATACGGTACCCTACAATATCGAAGTCGTATACCGCTGGGATGCCGCACAGTCGTACAGCAGCCTGTCGGAGGTGCAGTTGGTGCCCGTCGAGTTCGATGCCGTGCAGCCGATGATGGCCGCCCTGCGCGACGTATGGTTCAAGCCCTACATTCAGGCTACGGGCAACAGTCTGGACTTCCTCAAGGAGGTCGCTCCGAAGAAGATCGTGCTGGTCGGCAGCCCCGAATACCAGAACGGCTCGTTCAAACTGGGTCAGGCCGAGGGCGGACGCAAGATCTTGCTGCTGAACGTCAACAACTTCGACGCTTCGAATGAAAACGAGCTGAAAGAGGCGCTCCACACCATCGTCCACGAGTTCACGCACATTCTCCACCAGACGAAGCTCTTCAATCAGGAGTACCAGACCATCTCTACGGGACGTTACAACTCCAACTGGACGCTGCTCAACGACTCCGAAGCCCGTCATCAGGGATTCATCACCAACTACGCGATGCTGAACAAGGACGAGGATTTCGCCGAGATGGTTTCGGGTATTCTGGTCTTCGGCTACGAGTGGTTCAAGGATACCGTACTGGCCGAAGCGGCGAAGTCGACCGAGAATCCCCATGCGAAAGCCGATCTGGAAGCGAAGCTGGCCATCGTAAACAGCTATTTCAAGGAGACGTGGAACATCGAGTTCTTCGACAACGAGACCTCGGGCGAGCCGGGCTTGGAGAGCTATTTCCGCATGGCCATCGAGGAGGTCGTTTCGAATCCTCCCACGAAATAGCGAACGTCCGGATTTTAACAAGTAAGAAAACGACAAGATACTATGAGAAAATATATCAGCATACTCATTCTGCTGGCTTCCGCGGCCGTTCATACGGCTTGTAACGAAAGTACGGTTACGATGGACGACAGTGTCGACGTTCGCGTGGACTCCGCCATGAAGGGCTATCAGGCACAGCTCGCCGGAGCCGAATTCGGCTGGTTCGCCGACATCGAGACCAGCAAGGGATTCTACCGTTTCTGGATGGATTTCGCCGACAACAACATGGTAACGATGTTCACCGACAACCTCGACTATCCGGAACTCAACGGCATCCCGCGCACCTCGACCTACATGTTCCACGCCTACCAGCGTCCGGTGCTCACGTTCGACACCTACAACTACCTCCACATCATCAGCGACCCCAACGATGCGATCAGCGGCGGTACGGGCAACCTGGGACTGAAAACCGATTTCGAATTCGAGATCGACGAGGTGACGGACGACGTGTTCACCATGACGGGCCGCATCAACCGCATCAAGGCCACGCTGACACGTGCCACGGAGGCCGAGATGCAGGCCGTGAAGCAGGGTCAGTTGCAGGAGGCGCTGCGCAATGCGCCCTCCACAAGCAGAACCTCTTCTGCTACATGGACGTCAACGGACTGACCGTCGACGTGAAACTCAGCACCCGCACGGTCATGTTCCTCTACAAAGTAGGGAACGTCACGCAGATCGAAGCGGTCGAGACGCATACGGACATCGTCACGAAAGACCTCGTATTCGACACTCCCGTTACGATCAACGGCGTGGAGATCAAAGGGCTGAACTACCATGCCGACACGGACAATTTCACCACCGACAGCGACACTCCGATCCTCATACAGGCCAAGAGCAAGGCCAATATCGGCATGGAAGCCTGCTTCGGCGTCGAAAAGTACTACACGATCCTGCGCGTGGAGGACGGCATGTTCCCCAGCACGAACGAATCCGAGAACTATCTGGGCTATCTCATGCACAACATCTTCCAGATGAAGTTGCTGCTCACGTCGGGCATCGCCTCCTTCTCGCACATCAACCTCTATTTCGGGCTGGATACGGAGGGCAACTCGCAGCTGACGGTCGCTCCGGTGATCGGCGGCATCGGGCAGGAGGTGCGGTATACCTACCAGATCACCTTCAACCAGGCGGAAGACAGCTTCACCATCGACGGTTCGACGCTCTCGATGGACAGCACTGCCGAAAGTTTCAACGACGGCAGTGTCTACAACCTGACCGAGTTCCTCAAAAACAAGACCTTCAAGATCGAATGGACGAACGTAGCATACGACGTCTATACGATGGGGCAGCTGCGTGCCACGAACAGCAGCCAGACGGCTGTCATCTACGGGGCGCTCACACAGGAGTAACGGGAAGTTCTTTCAACGAAAACGGCAGGACGAATGTCCTGCCGTTTTCGTTCCGCCCCGTCCCGAAGGGCCGGTCCCGCCCTACTCCCGCATAGCGGGACACCGCTCCCCCCACCCTGCCGGCTTCCGGATTTTCCGCCGTGCGAACCCCGCACCCGCTCCGCCGCCCATCGTCCGCAGAAGCCCGCAACAGCAGACATTCCCGACTTCCAAAGCGCCATTTTCCGGGTCGGATAAATTTTATCCGCAAAAATTTGCATAAACCGGAAAAATACCCTACATTTGCACTCGCAATAAGGGAATGGCTCCGTAGCTCAACTGAATAGAGCACTTGACTACGGATCAAGAGGTTCAAGGTTTGAATCCTTGCGGAGTCACGAATTTTCAAGAGGTTACGGTCGGATCGTGACCTCTTTTTTTTTCATCGGGTACGGACGAATCGCTTCGCTCCGACGTCCGTTGCCCGCATCGGTACCGTTCCCTCCCCCTGCCTGCGGCACCGGCCCGCGCGCCCCTCTTCCCGCCACGGAGCCTGCCGAATGCCGTTTCCGACCAAACCGCTGAGATCCCTGCCCCGCACCGACAAGAGTTCTTCCCCGACAAACCGACATAAATACTACTCCGGAGAGTTGATTTTATCGGAAAAATTTGCTATTTTTGGATAATCGATACCCGAAAGCACGCCGCGCCGGACCCCTGCGACAGACAATGCCGGATCGAACATGAAGAGGCCTCTCCCCGATATCTCCGACCAAAAGCTGGTCGTCCTTCTGAAACGGGACGATTTGAAGAGCTATGAAGTCCTCTTCCACCGTTACTACGACCTCTTCCTGACCTTCACGAAAAGAGTCGTCAGGGGAACATGCCGCCGCCGAAGACATCGTGCAGGAGGTCTTCATGCAACTCTGGCTCGGCCGCGACCGGCTCGACGAGCACCGCTCGCTCTACAATCTGCTCTTCACGATGACCAAGCACCGTATCTACGACCATTTCCGCCGTCGATACAACCTCGAAGCGCTCCGCCGTCCGCTGTCGGAGTTCGATGCCGTCTCAGACGAAGCCGAAAGCCCCGAAAGCGGTCTCGAAGCCGAGCAACTCCGGCAGACGATCGCACGGACGGTCGCCGCCATGCCGCCGCAGCGACGGACGATCTTCGCCCTGAGCCGACAGGAGAACCTCTCGCGGCAGGAGATCGCCCGACGGCTGGGAGTGTCGGTACGCACGGTCGACAAGCACCTCGAACTGGCGCTGCGCGAAATCAGGCTCCGTATCAAGGATTTCCAGTGGGTGCTCCTGCTGTTCCTGTTCCGTTAAAGAGCGTCAAAGAGGATGTTTCCGCGAACCGGATGCAGAACCGGATTCGCCCGGACGATGCCGCCAATTTTTCATCCCCGCGCTCCGCAGCCTCGGACAGCCGGCAAAAAAGGGGCGACCACCGGTCGCCCCACCCCTAAAACAGACTTTTCGTCACTTCCCGAAAACGTCGTTCAGTACCGCTGCCAACCGATAACCGGCTTTTGCGATCTGGCTCTCGGCCAGCGGCTTGTACTTTTTTATGAAATCGTGGGCTATGGACTCGCCCGGCTGCACGTCGTAGATGCACTTCGACGCCGCGGCCGATTCGCGCCCCCAGTCGTAGACCGTACCCGAGGTGATCTCGGCCCGTTCCGCCTCCGTATACCGGTCGAGCAGCCACGCCAGATCGGTGAAACTCCACGGATGGGGACGCTGGACGATCTCCGAATCCCAAATGGTGTGGTAGCGCATCTCCCTGCCGAAATAGTCGACCTTGTAGTAGCCGATCGTCGTATTGCCCGGATAGCGGATATGCGCCGGACAGTGCATGTCGCCCACGCAATGGACGATCAGCTGGATGCGGGCCAGCCGCGTCGAGTCGTCCAGCTCGCGGATGCGGTTTTTCAGCATATCGGCCGACTCCTCGATGTAGTAGAGGCAATTGGCCAGATACTTGTCGGTGCCGGGCCAGCGGTTGCCGGGCACGACCTCGCCCTCGGCGTCGACCGAGAAGGTATGGGGCAGCTGGTGCATCCGGTCGCCCTTCGCGGGATCGTAGCCCAGGTCGACGAGCATCTGCGGTTTGTAGTCGTCGAGCCACGAGGCGTAGTAGACGATCGACTCGCCGTCGAGCCACTTGTCCAGATTGGCCCTGGCCTTTTTCGTAAGGTGCTCTTCGGCGATACGGGCCACCGTCGCATGGCCCAGACGCCCCCACGCAAAGAGATTTTGCGTCGCACACAGTGTTGCCGCCAACGCGAGCAGCAGAATCGGTCTCTTCATGTTTGCAGTTTTTTCGGTTCATCGGGGATCTGCCCCGTTCTCAATATATACGGTTCCGGCGGAAAAAAGTTTTCTCCGCGATGTTACTTTCTGAATGTCCCGATCAATTTTTTCGGATAATTCGTCGCAATGGCGCGCAGGCGGTCGATGTAGTTCGCATAGTAGGCCGCGTCGACGTCCTTGTCGATGGTAAAGACGCTCACTTCCACGCCTGCCGACGCATAGTCGTCGATTCCCCACTGCCCGCTGCCCGCCGTGCCGTCGAACCAGATGTTCGAGGCGTCGATGTTGATCCACGGATCGATGTAGGTCTGATACTCTGCCGGAGCGACGTAGCCCATCCAGCCAGCGCGCACGCCCGCGCTCTGCGCCGCCGAATAGCAGAGCGTCCAGACGGTCTTGTTGCTCGTAACGATGAATTCCACGAAATTGCGCGCCTTCATCCGCTCGATCACCTGACAAGCCAGCTGGCACGAACGCGCCGAGAAGCCCGTATAGCCCGCCGACGAACCGTCGACGAGGATGTTCTTCACGTCGAGCCACAATTTCGACGTTCCGGCGCGCATCACCTCTTCCAGAAAATCTTCCAGCAGCGGAAGCCGTTCGCCGTTCGACAGCGTCCCCGCGGCGCACAATTCGTCGTAGGTATGCTCCCACGGCTTGAGCCCGTTCACGAGACAGCCCTGGGTGGCGTGGGCCACGATCACGCGGTTGTCGGCCGTGGCGTAGATGTCGCACTCCACGGCGTAGACTTTCAGGTCGAGGGCGTATTTCAGCCCCGCCAGCGAGTTGTCGGGATGCCCCGACTCGGTCGCACCGCCGCGATGCGCCACGACGATGCTCCCCAGCGGGTTGGTCGGGACGGCGTACTGCTCCTCCGGCGCAGGCGGCGCCGCGGGCGTCATGTCGAAATCGCGCGGCTCCTCCGTACAGGCGGCCGTCACCGCAGCCGCGCAAATCAATAAAAATCGGTATAGTTTCATTGTTCTGTTTCGGTTTAAAATCGTTTTCTGTCGCTGCCCCTCCTTTTCCGAGGAGGGACGGGTCGGGAAGAGGGTGCCCGCCCTCTCCCGACCGCTCCTTCGGCGGATCACTCCGCGTCGTAGTTCTTCACGCAACGGAACGGGAAGATCGCTTGCCCGTTGTCGAGATTCGTCATCTCGGCGGAAGTAACCTTGTTGTTGATGATTACATTGATACGGAATATGGCCGTTCCGGGATATTTCGTATTGTTGTAACACAACGGCACAAAGGTCTGGCAACGTGTACCCGCGCACTGGAATCCCTGCGTCATGTAACGGAATCCGATCGGATAATAGTTGAAGCCGAATTCATCAGCACCGTCCGATACATAGGCATTCGATCCCCAACCGGAATTTCTCAACCATGGAGCAAAATTGCCGATGCCGCGCGGAGAATTGGGCTCATCTACCTGAGGAGTCGAACCTGATACGGTCGTGAACTGCTTGTAGGTAACACGGCTTTCGTTAACGGGAAAGGTATGTCCCGCCGAAGCCTGACTTGCCGCATAAGCCAAATCGAGCCAATCGGATGCATTGGCCACGTGCCAGCCGTAGGGGCAGATACCCTGCACCTGCATGGTCAGCATGGGGTGCGCCTTTTCATCGGCTGCGTTGTCACCCGTAAAGGTTCCGGCCGCCGTGTGGACGATATGCTCAACCGTAAAACTCCGGCCAATGGCATCGACGATCGTCTTGCCCTCCATCCAACCGTCGGGCAGCGCCTCGTAACGCTCATAACCGATACCGAAGCGCGGGTTACCCGTAACGACTTCGTTGAAGTGATAGATTCGACCATGTTCACTCGTACCAGCCAAATTACCGCCGACCTCGGTCGTTTCGTAGTTCGGATTCATGTTCGGATCGTTCCACGATGTCGGGAAGCTGCCGGCTGCATATCCGCCCGATCCTGCCGTACCGGAACCCGTAGCAGAGGGCACCATCAACGAACCCAGTTTCGGATAGATATCGCCACCGTCCCAACGTACGAACTCAACCATCCATGTCTTCATGCTACCATCGCGGGCCACGAACTCCTTGGTCTTATAATTGAGCAGTTCATCGTCGGGCATACAGTTGGGCGTCGTAATGCGCTCCCACTGCCACGTCATGCGGTTGAAGTCGACCGTGAGCGTGCGCAGACCGTCGACGTCGATTTCGGGCCCTGCGGGCAGCGGCGCCTCGGCCGATGCGATCTCGGCGACCGTCCCTCCCGCCGCCAGCACGTAGCAGGGATAGGAGGCCGTGCGGCTGTCCTTATTGATGCGCACGGGATTCGTCCCGTCGGCCGCGAAATAGGTCTCGGCCGTATAGACTCCCTCCTCCTGCTTGGTCATCTGCAACGCCGCATCGATCGCCTCGTAACGGGGCACCGACGCGCCGTAGAGATAGTAGTAATCGTCCACACGCAACTGCACGACGGCGATCTCGGCCGACGCCTCGCTCGTGTCGGCCGTGCCGACATGGATGGTGAAGACCGCCGTGCGGTTGTCGCTCTTCGAGGTCCACTCCGCAGCCCGCAGCACCACGCGGCCTGCCCCTTCGTCGCTCCACGTGAGCCACTCGCCGGCATCCGGCTCGCCGTAGGTCACCGAGTAGTCGTAGACGTCGCCCATGTTGGTCGTGTAGTCGATCGTCGTCTCGCCGCCGGCAGAGGCATACTCGATGCCCGTCTCGGCCAGTTCGCAGACGATCTCGGCGTCGGCCTTCAACCCCGCCTGCGTAATGGGAAAGGTCTCGACGGTGCCGTCCTCGGCCGTCACGGTCAGCACGCCCGAACGGCGGTACTCCGTGTTGGGCGTCGCCATGATCTCCACGGCCCGCATCCGCGTCGTCGTCACGGCGCCCGTCCACGTATCGGCGAACGATTCGTCGACGACGGTCTCGCCGACCGTGGCCCACGCCACGTCGCCCTCGGCGCGCCACGTGTAGCGGCCCTTCTCGAAGGGCATCACCTGCACGACACCCACATAGGCCACCTTGCCGTCGACGGTCGTGCCGTCGGCCGTGAACCCGATTTCGGCGGGCGACAGGGCGATGCGGGTAGCCGTATCGACGCCCAATTCCCCGGCATCCTCGTAACATCCCGCAAGGAGCGCCGCCGCCGACAAGAAAGATATGATTCGTGTTTTCATCTGCTCTGAGTTTTAGGTTATCGGATCAGTTCCAGCCCTCGGTCTGCGTGAGCTTGGTGTTCTTGTTGCGCGCCGACGCCGAAATGGGCCACAACAGGATGTTGGGGTTCAGCGCGCGGCGCTCGGCCAGCGAGGGATTGTAGTCCCAGATCTTGTCGAGTCGGATCAGCGCCCACCACACCACCCCTTCGCACGGGAATTCGAGCAGCGTCTCGGTACACAGCGCATCGAGCACCGCCTCCTTCGTGGCCTCGGTGTAGAAGTTATCCACGCCGTAGGCACGCTTGGCGATGAGATTCAGCGACTTGACAGCCCCTCATAGTCTTTGCGCCAGTATTTCAGTTCGGCGTCCAGCATCACCGCCTGCGCATAGCGATAGTAGAGCAGGTCGCAGTCGAGGATCATCATGTTGGTCGAACAGTCGCCTTTGAGTTTGTTGGGGCACGAAATCGTATTCATCACCCCCTCCGACGACGAGCCGTAAGGCCCTTCGAGGTAGTTGCAGTCCACGCGGCGGTCGTTGTGCTCGGCCTTGCTGCGTTTGAGCACTGAGATGAAGTTGTCCGAATAGTTCCACCACTGCGTCGTGTAGATCGGCACGGGATTCATCTGATAGGCCGGCGCCACGTTGGTCGCGGGCCAGTAGAAGGTCCAGTAGTAGCCGCCCGTGAGCTTCTCGGTCTGGTTGTTGTTCAGCGCGAAGATCACCTCGGCGTTGCACTTGTTGTCCACCGCGAAGATCGAGGCGTAGTCGTCGAGAAGGCGCGCCGACGAGATGCCGATCGCCTTCAACGCCTCGTCGGCCAGCGCGAGGTAGTCGTCGCCGCCCGCCTGCGTGGCGTACATCCACAGCGCGTATTCGGCTTTGAGCATGTTCACCGCATCGGGCGTGGCGACGTACTTGTCGGTGCCCGAGGTGACGTAGGCCACGGCCGTCTCGATGTCGCGCCGATCTGTTCGTAGACGTAGGCTTTGGGCGAACGCGCGGGATAGCACTCCTCCGCATCGACCGACTCGACGGGGTTGAGCAGCAGCGGCACGTCGCCCCACAGGCGCACGGCCCAGAAATAGAGGTAGGCACGGGCGAATGCCGCCTGTCCGATCGCCCACTGGCGGTCGGCGTCGGTCATCGGCACCGTCGGGGCGTATTTCAGCACGGCATTGGCGGCGTTGACGGCCGTGTAGAGCTTCGTCCAGACCGTCGAGGCGTTCGAGTCGTTCATCGTGCTGTTCTGCACGCCGTACATGTCGTTGTCGTGTCCCGTGCGCCACGATCCGGCGCCCCACATGTATTCGCCCACACGCGCTTCGCCCCAGTAGAAGACGTTGACCTTGTCCTGCACGAAATTGGCGCGCATGAGGTAGTAGATGCCGTAGGCCGACGTGGTGACATCGCTCGACTCGGTCCACATGTTGCTCGCCGTGAGCTGGTTGTCCTGTATGATGTCCAGATCGCCGTGGCAGGCCGTCGCCACGAAGGCGGCGCATCCCGCCAGCGCGATCAGCAGTTTCTTGGATTTCATGGTTTTATCTTGGTTGTAGTGAAGCATTAGAAGACGCATTTGAGCGAGAAGAGCACCTTGCGGGCATTGGGCGCGATGTTGCCCGTGGCATCGCCCGTCGACGTACTCTTGTAGAGATTGCCGTCGGCGCCGGCGCCGCTTTCGGGGCTGATCGAACCCGAAACCTTGGTGAAGTAGTAGAGCGTATTGCCCGTGACGCTCACCGTGAGTTTCTTCATGCCCAGCTTCTTAATCCAGCGCACGGGCAGGTCGTATGCGAGCGTCACGTCGCGGATGCAGAGATAGTCGGCCTTCTCGACGTTGAAGTCCGAGATGCGCGAGAAGTTGCGGTTGCCGTAGTCGGGATCGTTGGCGTAGAAGCGCGCGTACTTGGCCTCCGTATCGCCCGGATAGCGCCAGCAGTCGTAGACCATCTTGTCGAGGTTGGCGTTGTTGCTGCCCATGCCGTTCTGGAAGACGCGCGACTTGAAGTAGTTGTAGATCGAGTGTCCCAGCGCATAGTCGAGGTAGACCGACAGCGAGAGATTCCTGTACTTGAAGGTATTGTTCATACCGCCCACCGAATGCGGGATCACCGAGCCGAGATAGAACATATCCTCCGACGAGATCTGCTCGCGCCCGTCGGCAGGCGCGCCGAACCCTCGCGGTTGCACCACTCGTAGTCGCCGATGTCCTTGCGCCCCTTGTATTTCGAATCGGTATTCTCCGAGAAGCCGTCCGAACGGCGGTAGCCGTGCGAGCTGGCTGTCGTAAAGCGCGGCGTCGGCCTCGGCCTGCGACTGGATGATGCCCGCGATCTTGTAGCCGTAGATGCGTCCCAGCGGTTCGCCCACGGCCGTGCCGCCGAAGCGGTAGCCGACTCGGTCATCGTGTAGCCGCCGATGCGCCATGCGTCTTTGCCGTCGATATCCTTATAGTAATACTCGTCGGGCAGCGACAGCACCCGGTTGGCGTTGTAGGTGTAGGTCAGGTCGGTCGTCCACGTGAAGTTCTTGGTGCTGACGTTCACCGACGTAAATTTCGAATTCGAGCCCGTAGAAGCGGATCGAACCGACGTTTGCATGGCCGAGCCGTATCCCGACGTATCGGGCAGCGAGACGTCGAAGAGCAGGTCTTCCGACTTCTTGCTGTAATAGTCGGCGGCCACGCGCAGGCGGTTGTTGAAGAACGCCATGTCGAGACCGATGTCGAACTGCTTGGTCTTCTCCCACGTCAGGCCGAGGTTGGGCAGCGTCGAAGCGAGCGTAGCGCCCGAACCGGCATAGATGCCCGTCACGCTGTAGGCGCCGAGCGTGTCGTAATAATCGACGTTGTTGTTACCCGTCAGACCGTAGCTCAGGCGGAGTTTCAGCTGGTTGAACTTCTCGACGTTCCAGAACTTCTCCTCGGAAACGACCCAGCCGGCCGAAACAGCGGGGAAATAGCCCCAGCGGTTATCCTTGGCGAAGAGCGACGAACCGTCGGCGCGCATGGTGAAGCCCAGCATGTATTTCTCCTTGTAGTTGTAGTTCAGACGTCCGAAATAGGAGATCTGGCACCACGGCGTCTGGGTGTCGGTCCATGTCGGTAGGCGTGGTGCCCGCCCCCAGCGTCGGTCGGACGGCGAGGTCGGCGCCCTGCACGGTCATCGACATGCCGTTGATCTTGCGCTTGAGGAAGTCGTATCCGGCCATGGCGCTGAGATTGTGGTCGCCGAAGGATTTGTTGTAATCGACGTGCGCCTGAAAACTCAGGCGGTTGGTCTGCGACCACCCTTCGTAGGTCTGGCGGGTCTGGCTGATGGCGTTGCCGGCCAGATACTGGTAGCTGTTCTTGTAGGAGTCGTGCATGGCGTCTGCGCGAAAGCCGACAGGCCGTCGACAATGTCCCACTTGAGGTTGAAGTTGGCCGTGGAGCGGCGGGTCACATAGTTGTTGGTATAGTAGCGGTCGAACCATGCCGCCGAGATGGTCGTACTGTTGGTGCCCTGACCGGGCTGGCCGTCTTCGAGGTAGTCGCGGTGGGTGGCGGGCATGAACATGCCGCGGCCCGAATCGGCTAGTTGAAGTAGTTGTCGACGAGCGGGTGGCGGCCGATCGAACGCGACAGGTCGAAGGTCGTCGAGGCCGACAGCCTCTTGGTGATCTTGAAGGAGGTGTTGCCGTGGAACGTAAAGCGGGAGAAATCGGTGTTGATGCCGATGCCGCCGTCGTCGGCATAACTCACCGACGCGGCGTATTTCACGTTCTCGTTGCCGCCGTCACGCCCAGGTAGTACTGCATCCAGTAGGAGTCGTCGAACCACTGGCTCTGCTGGTCGGTATCGGTGAAGACGATGATCGTGCGCCCCGTCGACCGGATCGGTCACTGCTCCGCCAGCCGCGGGAACCGCCTCGCCGTCGCCCAGGAAGCGCGTGGTATGGATCGACGCCGTCGCCGTTGCCGATACCGGCGGAGTTGGCGCCCGTCAGCACCTGCTGTCCACCGATATCCGGGGCGACGTTCGGCGATCGCCGGACGCACGAACGACAGGAAGTCGCTCGGCGTCCATCAGGTCGAATTTCGTCGCGGGCGAGGTCCATGCGGCCTGCGCCTCGAACGTAATCTCCGGCCCCTTGGCCAGCGTACCTTTCTTGGTGGTGATGAGAATCACGCCGTTCGATGCGCGCGAACCGTAGATACCGGCCGACGCAGCGTCTTGAGCACCTCGATCGACTCGATGTCGTTCGGGTTGATGTCGTTCATGGCGCGCGTGATCCCGTCGACGATGACGATCGGCGCATTGCTCTGGTTGATCGACGAAGTTGGTCGTCGAGACCTGCATACCCGCGACCTTGCCTTTCAGGGCGTCGCCCACCGAGGTCACGGGAGCCGCCGCCACCGCACTGCCGGCGATCTTCGACACGGCCGTCGTGAGCGTATGGCGCGACTGCGTGCCGTACCCCACGACCACCACCTCGTCCACGTCGATCGACGAGGCGGCGAGCGTCACGTCCACGACCGTCTGCGCCGGTGCGACCGCCACTTCGGCCGTCCGGTAGCCCACGAACGAAATCTGCAACACGGGATTGTCCGCCGACACGCGCAGCGAATAGCGGCCGTCGATGTCGGTCGTCACGCCGGTGGTCGTCCCCTTGACGACGACCGTCGCCCCCACGATCGTGGCGCCCTTGTCGTCGCGCACCACGCCGCTCAGCGTCCGCGACACGGCCTTTTCGGCCACGCGCGGCACGGCACGGCGCGTGACGACGATGCTCCGTCCGTTTATTTCATAGCTCACGTCCTGTCCCGCGAAGATCTGCGCGAGGACGTTCTCGATCGGTTCGTCCTCCGCCGCGACCGTGATCCGACGCTCCATGTCGATCTGGCTGGCATCGACCGTAAGCGAATAGTGCGACTGTTGCAGGGCGGCGATCGCCCGCTTCACGGTTACGTTTTTCAGGTTCAGGGAGATGTCGTCAGCCGACGCCTGCGAAGGCAGAAACAGCGCCGCCGACACAACGATTCCGAGACAAAACGATTTTATACCCGGAATCGTTAGCAAGTTTTCAGGTTTTTTCATACATTTGTTAGGTTTTGGTTCTGTGCTTGGAGTGTACAGCTCACGACCGGAACTGCGGGCGGGGATAGTGCGAATATCTCCGCCTTTTTTTACGAGGATCGATCTTATTCCATGGGCGGTTTCTTTTGAGGGTTAGCGTTTGGTGATGTTGACGATGCGGCCTTCGCGGCGAATGCGCATCGCCTCGTCGGCATTGAACGAAGCGAGCATCTCGTCGAGCGACTCGCCGTTGACGAACGAGGCGATGAAGCGCCGCTCGGCCAGCGCGCGGTCGGCGACGTTGATCTTCACGTCGAAGCGTTTTTCGAGGTAGGCGACGATCTCGTCGAAGCGTTTGTCCATGAAGAAGAGCCCGCCCCCGCAGACGACGGGGCGGTAGGTATCCGTCGGCACATCGAAGGTTTCGGTCGATCCCGTACGCTTGTCGAGCTTCACCAGCTCGCCCGGGCGGAGCCGCACGATGCGGTCGTCGCCGCCGAGTTTGGTCTCCATTTCGACGCTGCCCTCGACGAGCGTCACCTCGACCTCCGAATCCTCGGCATAGGATTTCAGATTGAATTTCGTGCCCAGCACCCGCACGTCGACCTCGCCGGCCGACATCACGAAGGGGCGCCCGGGATCCTTCGCAATCGTGGCGTAGCCCTCGCCCGCCAGAAAGACCTGCCGGCGATCGGGCCCGAAGCGGTCGGGATAGATCAGCTTCGATCCCGAATTGATGACCACCTCCGAGCCGTCGGGCAGCACCACGCGCAGCGTCTTGCCGTAGGGTGCATAGGCTTCGAACCACTCGCCCGGCCGCTGCGCCTCGCCGTAGAGATAGAACGCCAGCGCCGCGACGGGCAGCAGCAGACAGGCGGCGGCACGCATCGTCCAGCGGCCGACGAGCCGCCATGCCGAGCTCTTCGGCGCGATTCCCAGCCGGCGGCAGACACGCCGGAAAGCCCCCTCGGCATTGGCCGTCGCAGGCTTCGTCTCGCGCAGCAGGGCATACAGCAATTCGTCGGCCTCTTTCGTTTCGGCGTGTTCGGCCAGCCAGCGGCCGGCGGCCTGCTCCTCCGCGGGCGAGCAATCGCCGTCGAAGAGGTTTCGCATCTCTTTTTATCCATAATCGACTCTTTCTACCCTATATACGCACGACGGGGCCGCATTGCGTAACCGGAAATGAAAATCAGGCAAAAAAATCGTCACGTCCGCCGACATCGCCTGCGCGAAGCCGCCGGTTCGCCCCGCGGACCGCAACGCGCCGACGGCTCTGCGAGCCGCATCCCCTGCCGCCGAAAGTCCGCAACCGCTCCGCTGCCGCAGGCCGCGTCGCGCCTCCGCACCCGTTCTCCCCGGCCCCGAACAAAAAACCGGCTCCGGAGAATCTCCGGAGCCGGTTCGAACGCTCGCCTCTGGCGTCACTCCACGTCGAGCGCCGCCGCAAGAATCGAAAGCGGATGTTCGACCCGCTTCGACGTCGACATCTCGATCTGCCACTTGCAGGTCTCGCAATCGGTTGCCACCACGTCGCAGCCCGTCGCCTCGATCTGCCGGAACAGCCCCTCGCCGATGGCCTGCGAAGTCTCGTAGTTCTCCTTCTTGAAGCCGTAGGTTCCCGCGATGCCGCAGCACTGCGAGTCGAGTACCGTCAGCTCCACCGAAGGGATCATCTTCAACAGTTCGATCGAGTAGTACGACCACCCGAGCTTCTCCATGTGGCAGGGGGTATGGTAGGCCACCTTCACCTTGGGCGCATCCTTGCGGAAGCGCAGCTTCGCCTTGCCCGATTCAACAGCCGGTAGATATAGCGGGTCGCCAGCTCCACGCTATCGCGCACGTCCGACGTATCGATGCCCAGCAGGTGGGGATACTCGTCGCGCAGCGTGAAGGTGCAGGTCGACGAAGGTGCCCAGCACGGGAAGACCTCGTTCCACGACCGACTCGCGGATCGAAGCGATATTGACCTCCGCCTGCCGTTTGGCCTGATTTATCAGTCCGTTGGAGATCAGCGCCACGCCGCAGCACTTCTCCTTTTTCAACAGCTGCACGCCGATGCCCAGCGCGTTCATCACCCGCACGAAATCCTTGCCCAGCGGCGGGTTGTTGTAGTTGACGTAGCAGCCGTGGAAATAGCTCACCTGTTCGGGGAAAGCCGCCTGCGCCTCGCGCTGCTTGCGCATCCACCCCTCGAACGTGCCGAAGGCGTATTTGGGGAAGGTGCGGCGATGATCGATGCGCATGACCTTATCCATGACCATCTTCACGGGTTTGAGCCCCACCGTGGCGTTGACGATCGGCGCCAGCGGCGTCGAGAGCGTTCCCACCAAATCGGTGTTGGCGAGCACGAACTCGCGCAGTCCCGGCCGCTTCTTGCTGTACTTGATGCGCGCGAGCTGGATGATGTCGCCGATACGCACGTTCGACGGGCAGGCCACTTCGCAGCGTTTGCAGTTGAGGCAGTATTTGAGCGCCTCGTCGTAGAAGCCGGGCTGTTTCAGGCGCAGGCGTTCGCCGTCGGGTCCCGCCTGCTTCGGCCCCGGGAAGAGCGGATTGGCAGCCGCCGCAGGGCAGTAGACCGTGCAGACAGTACATTTGATGCACTGCTCGAAATTGTTTTCACTGTATTCCGTCATCATAACCTTACTCGTTTAAAATCCGTTCGGCGGCGGCCAGCGCCGTGAGCATCGAAACACCTGCGCCGCACCCCTCCTTCACGGGGTTGAATCCCGCCAGTCCGGCGCCGATCGCGTAGAGGTTCTCCACCGCACGCCCGTCGCGCAGGCCGCGCAGACGCTCGTCGCACTTCACGCCGAAGAGTTCGAACGGCTGCGCCGCGAACAGGTCGCGGTCGTACCATGCGCCGCGGTCGGCGGCACAGGCCACGTCCAGCCCGAACAGCGGTTCGCGCACGCCGTCCATCCCGGCCACCAATCCCTGACTGAAATAGCTGCCCGTGGCGAGCACGTAGCTGTCGGCCTCGAAGGCGATGTCGCCGTGGTCGGCCGTGTAGAGCGCCGTGATGCGGCCGCCTTCGGCCTCGTAACGCACGGCGGTGTCGCCCAGCATGTAGACGCCGCCCGACTGCTGGAAGTAGCGCCGCAGCTGCAACTGCGCCTGCAATCCCGGCACCGACGGGGGCAGCGTGGCCACCATCGCCACGGGACGGCCCGCCTGCCGTTCGAGTTGCGCCGCCGCATCGCGGCGGTCGATCCCCAGCACGGCGGGCAGCAACACCGCTTCGGCATCGCCCGCCTCGCGCCGCAGGATCCGGGCCAGCTCGTCGAGATTCTCCTGCCGGTCGAAGATGCGGGCGATATTGGCCGAACGCATCTCGCTGGGATTGTTGCGGATCGTTTCGAGCGCCGGCATGTTGAACGTGCGCACCGCGCACTCCGTCCCCATGCGGCGGAATCCCTCGGCGAGGAACTGCGTATAGAAATCGAGGAAGCCCTCGGCATTGAACAGCACCGCCTTGCGCCACGGCAGCGCATCGGACGCTTCGCTGCGCACATACCCCGCCAGCGTCAGCCACGCGGGTTTCAGCCCGCCCATCGGCGTGAGCCGGTAGTGGTTACGGGCTGCATCGCCCTCGACGGCGACGCCCGCCTCCGCGAGCAGTGCGGCGGCCTCGGCCGCCAGCGCCCCGAAACGTTCGGCGCCGATGCGGGCGTAAGGGTGTTCGGGAGCCTGCCGGATCGTCTCGGCCACCGACTCCGCGGGAGCGGTCACGGGCGTACCGTCGGGCAGCGCGCCCAGCAGATCGAACGACCCCGACGAGAAGTGCAGCGCGCTCTGCCCCGAAGAGATGATGGCGCAGCGCCGCCCCGCTTTCGAAAGGCGGATGCCGCAGACGAGTCCCGCCAGGCCGCCGCCGATGATTACACTATCGAATTTCATATCGTCATTTCGTATTGTTAGCACTCGTTAAACCGCACACGCCGTCGTAGAGCCACATCGTGAACTCGCTCTCGCGCAGCGTATCGCCCCACGCCACGGGGGCCATGCCCTTCCAGCGTTCGTTGAGGAACGCCGTCAGATCCTCCTTGGCGCGCCGCTCGCAGTACTTGCCCGCTTCGGCCATCAGCCCCGCGGCGCGGCAGGCGCACAACTCGCCCTGACAGGTACCCATGCCCACACGGGTGCGCCGGCGCAGGTCGACCAGATTGTTCACGTCCAGCTCATTGAGCGCATACTCCACCTCGCCGACCGACACCTCCTCGCATTCGCACACCAGCGAACGCCGGGCGGCATCGCCCGCAGCCACCTTGCCGGCCATGTCGCCGTGACGGTGGATCGACGAGGCGCGCTGCGCCACCGGCACCGAGATCAGACGACGATTGACCTCCTCCTCCGGCCCGCGCGAGCCGGGCAGCTTCTCCTCGGCGGTGGTACATTTGGCCGTAAGATTCAACTTTTTTGCAAATCAAGTCGGTCGTCCACTCCGCCATCAGACGGTAGGTCATCAGCTTGCCGCCCGTGATGGTCACGAAGCCCTCCAACCCGTCGCGCGTGGCGTGGTCGAGCACCACGATGCCGCGGCTCACGCTGCGGCCGCTCGGATCGTCGTCCGACGCTACCAGCGGACGCACGCCGGCGTAGGCGCGCAGGATGCGCGTATGTTCCAGCGACGGGGCCAGTTTCATTCCCTCGCGCAGCAGCAGGTCGACCTCGTCGGCCGTCACGTACATGTCGTCCACCTCGTCGAAGGGCACCTTGCTCGACGTGGTGCCGATCAGCGAGATCGTATCGCCCGGCACCAGGATGTCGGCGTCGGCCGGCTTGCGGCAGCGGTTGAGCACGATGTTGTTCACCCTGTGGCCGAAGATCAGCAGCGAGCCCTTGGCCGGCAGCATGTTGACCGTCACCCCCGCCTTGCGGGCGATGTCGTGCCCCCAGATGCCGCCCGCGTTGACCACCACCTGCGCGCGGTATTCGGCCGTCTGGCCCGTCTTGCGGTCGAGTACCTTGACGCCCGTGATGCGGTTCTGTTCGCGCAGGAAGTCGAGCACCTCGTGGTAGGTCAGCACCTCGGCGCCGTGCGCCTTGGCATCGATGACGTTGGCGGCCGTCAGCCGGAACGGATCGACCGCGCCGTCGGGAACGCGCACCGCGCCGATCATCGCCGGATTGGCCGACGGTTCGAGCCGCAGCGCTTCCTTCGGGTCGATCACGTCGGCCCGGATACCCGCCGCACGACACGCTTCGACGAACTTGGCCTGGAATTCCAGCCCGTCTTCGGGCAGGCTCAGGAACAGACCGTCGGTCTGCTCGACGCAATGGCTGGCGATCCGGCGCAGGATCATGTTCTCCTTGATGCACTCCTCGGCCGACTCGCGGTCCGTCACGGCATAGCGTGCGCCGCTGTGCAACAGACCGTGATTACGGCCCGTCGCACCCGTGGCGATGTCGCCTCGTTCGAGCAACAGCGCACGGATACCGCGCAGGGAGCAGTCGCGGGCCACACCCGCACCCGTAGCGCCGCCGCCGATAATAATCACATCGAATTGCTTTGTCATAGGATATTTTCGTTTTCGATTATTTTCCGCATACAAAGGAACGCATAAAACGAAAAATTTCAAAATAAAACCGTAAAAATTTCATAACGAAACCGACATTTCTTCGAGCCGTACCCCTTTCCGAATGTCAAAATCCCCCTCCTCACGGACATAGCGCCCGACAATCGCAAACGAAACCGGACGAAAAGCGGGACGGCATTCCGCCGTCCCGCATCGCAAATTCGTCCGAAAGAGGGGTCAACGACCCGCCGCGAGGGTGAAATCGCCCATCAGACCGTAGTCCTGCTGCACGTAGTCCTTACCGGAGGATACTCCTTGACCCCGCGCCAGAAGGCCGGCGTGATCCGTTTGAAGTGCGCGGCGTGCAGCGGCCCCATGAGGTTGTAGTTGCTGCCCACGACCTTCACCTCCACACGGTTGCGGCCCGCCACGATCCACTCCGTCACGTCGACCGTATACGGCTCCGCATAGACGATACCGGCCGAACGGCCGTTGACGAGCACCTCGCAGACCGTACCCTTCCACTCGCCCAGCGCCACTTCGTAGTAGGGCGCCTTTTCGGCGACATCGAACTCCCGCGCATAGGTCACCTTGCCGGGATAGCAGGGCCAGCCCTGCGCCTTCCAGCTGCCGGCGGCGAAATCTCCCGGAGCGACGATGTTCCACCCTTTGGCGGCCGGTTCGAGCCGGAAATCGCCCAAGATATAGATCGGTTCGATCTCGGCCAGCACGCGCATCGGCGAGCACTCCACCGTCAGCACGTTCTCGCCCGTGCGCACGGCATCGCCGAGGGGCATGAAGCGCATTTCGGGATCGATCCAGTGCTTGTCGGGCAGGGCTTTCAGCTCCACGCCGTTGAGCGTCACGCGGTAGAGTTCGGGCTGCTCGACGACGGCCTGCAAGCGGATGCGGTCGACACCGGACGTCACCGTGAACCGGTACGACGCCTTGAATCCGCCCATCGTGAAGGTGTCGCGGCGCACGGTATGGTCGCGGAACTGCACCGAGGTGCTCCACGGATTGCCGGCCTTGAAGCCGTGATGCTGGTAGGCGAGTTTGGCCGCGTCGTAACTGTTCAGATCCGGATAGACCTTGCCGTCGAGTTCCAGATCGCAGAAATCGATCGTCATCACGTTGGGCGCGTCGGGCTTCGCCGTCAGACCTCCCGCGGCAGGAACCGCCGTCAGCACGCGCCGCGCAGGCGCGGGTGCCAACCCTTCGCGCTCCTCGTCGAAGACGTAGAGCAGCAGGCTGCCGGCCGGATGGAGATCGTAGGCGATCGTCAGCCGGTCGCCCTCGCGCTGCGCCTCGTAGCCGCGGATCTCGCCCGTGCGGGTATCGAGCAGCGCGGCCTGACGTCCTTGCAGCGTCACCGTACCCCGGACGGGGCGCGTGAGGCTCGAATTGGCGAGGAACAACAGCTGTCCGTCGTCCATGCGGCGGCGATGATGGAAGAGGTAGTTGCCCTCCGGCGCATCGAATGCGATTTCGGGCGTAGCGAAGAGCGAGTAGTCGATCGGTTCGCCCGCATCGGCGCACGTCACCTTCGCCGGATCGGCGAAGAAGGCCTCCGCCTCGGCGCTCCTCGCACCGTCCACATACTGCGGCGTACCGTAGGCGATGATCCGGCCGCCCTTCGCGGCGAACCGTTCGAGCAGGTCGAACGTCGCGGCGTCGACGTTCTCCATCTGCGCCGGCAGCACCACCGTCCCGTAGGCGCGTTTACCCACGACGAAGCGGTCGCCCTTGACCGAACCGTGGTTGAGCAGGATGTTCTCCGACCCCAGATCGAACTCCACCTGATGCCGTTCCAATGCGGTGATGAAGGCCTGGAACTCCTCGCCCATCGTCCGCCAGCGGTTCGGGCGCGGCGCGTTGTAGGTGTAGTACATCCAGATCGAGGTGGTGGGTTCGAGCACCAGCACGTCGTTGTACTGGCCGCCCGACGAGAGCGCCAGCGACAGACGGGCGAAGTGGAGGTTCAGCTCGCGGTAATACTCCCACCACGGCGAATGGGGCGTGAAGGCGGGCGGATAGTCGTACTTGCGCGCACCGGCGATGCTCAGCGGTGCGATATGCTGGTTCATGAAGTTCACGCCCAGCGCATATTCCCCAGTCGCCCTGACGCTTGAAGTCGCGCAGCGTCATGTCCCAACCGCCGCCGCCGTAGGATTCGCTCAGCTTGCGCACGCGCCCCATCTGGTTGGCCGTACTGTTGACCTCCTTCACAGAACGCACGTTGCCGAAGTGGGCGTTGGGCGATTCGACGTCGAATTTGTTGTACAGCAGGTCGATGCCCGGCATCTGCTGCCAGGCGTACATGGCCATGTTGTCGGGGTTGTGCCCCATGTCGGGCCACCGTGCTCCCAGAAATGACCGGTGAAGACCAGGTTGTTGCGCTCGCAATAGTCGTGGCAGACCTTGATGTAGCGATCCAGGAAGAGATTCATCAGCACGTCGCGGTAGTTGTGCCGCACCTGCCGCCACGGACCGACCTCCTCCCAGAGCGAGACCAGATTGGGTTCGAGATCGTATCCCCAGCGGGCGCGGAAGGCATCGAACAGGTCGGGTGTCCAGCGGATCGACTCGCGGTCGGTCACCACGATCTGCGGCTCGTCGGTGAACCAGCCCGGAACGGTGCCGCCGAACTCCTCGCCCACGACCTTCTTGTAACCGTCGAGCGTCAGTTCGATGAATTTGTCGGCCACGCCCTCGTGCATCAGATCCACGTACGAGAAGCCGCTGTACCACGGCGACGTGGGGTTGTAAGCCTTGTAGAAGAGGTAGTAATCGCCCTTTTCGCCACGCCGCGAAACGGCTTCGGCCGTAATGTCGATGAAGGCGTCGCCTTCACGTCGCAGGCAGCAGAAGAAGCGGTCGACCGTATCGGGCAGCACCCCGGCACGCAGGTATTTGAGCGCCACGCCCTCGTCGTAGCTCTCGGGCATCGCCTCGTTGACGTGGCCGCCCGCGAAACCGCTCGGATAGGAGTTCTCGTCGTAGATCCAGACGTTCATGTCCAGTTCGCGGCCCTTCTCCATCGTATGGCGGAAGAGCGAGAACCAGTTGTCGTCGAGATACTGCGTCACCATGCCCGGACGGGGGTGTACGAAGACGCCGCCGAAGCCCTTGTCTTTGAGGTCGGCCATCGCTTCGTCGATCCGTTCGGGCGTCACGACCTTGTTCCAGACGAAGAGCGGCGCCGAGCCGTACTCCTTGGAAGGTGCCGCGAACTGCGCGCTCAGGCTCTCGAAATCTTCCGCAGCCGGAAGGTTGCGCCCGCCCGGCGCAGCGCAGGCGACGGTCAACAGCCCCAAAAGGGGCCATATCGCACTTCGGAATGTTCGTTTCATCGGTTGCATAACAAGTCAGATTAATAGTTGGTTTGTTCTCTCTGCCGTTTACGAATTCTCCGCCGGCCGCCGTCACCGGCCGTCGGCGGAGAAATCCGTCGTTCGAATCTGCGACATCAATACCCGGGGTTCTGCTCCATCGCCGTGTTAGTGTTCATCTCACCGACCGGAATGGGCCACAGGTAGTCGCGGTTGGGGTTGAAGACGCGCATCTGGGCCAGGTAGCGGTCGTCGGCAGCAGCGCGAGCACCAGGGCCGCGCGGCGCATCAAAGCTTCGAATCGGTTCATTACAAATGTTTTATTTGATCTCGACAAGCGGAATATCCAGCAGGAAGGCCACCTTGCGCAGCGTGTCGCCCACATGCCCCGTACCGATCGCACAGTGGTGCGACGGGCCGGCCAGGCTCCCTCCTCGATGAAGCGGCGCGCCCCGCAGGCGAAGCGGTAGCGACTGTTGGTATTGCCGATGCGTAGCGTCGGCCCCTCCACCGATTCGCCCTCGGCCACGAGCAGATAGACCCCGTCGCGCCCCTCGCAGACCGACAGCAGCGTCACGGGGCCGTGCTTGACGCTCATCTGGATCGAGAGCCCCTTGCCGGGCTTGCCGTGGTAGAGCGGCAGCGGAACCAGCCCCACCGCCCCTTCGGCGATGGCGAAATGGGCCGGGCCGTCGTGCCCCAGCATCACGATGTCGTCGTCGAAATCCAATGCGTAGAACTCCGAGAAGGAGCCGCCCGCACCCAGCAGCGAGAGGATCTTCATCGCCTGCGCGTTCTTCACCTCGCACTCGCCCGCCACGGGGATTCCCCGTCCGGTGAGCAGCGTATTGCCGGCGATCACGGAGGTGACGATCCGCTCGTAGTCGTTGCCCGGAGCACCCTCGTAATAATAGGCCATCGCCCCAGCCCGTGCGTCGCCACCAAGCGGTCGAGGGCCACCGACGTGCGCGCCGCACGCTCCAGCTCCGCCTGCTCGCATTCGGGCGACACCTCGAAAGCCGCGCGGAACTCCGCGATCTTGCCCGCGACCTCCGCGTCGGTCACCCGCTCGCGCAGGGCGTGCAGCTCGCACATTTCGAGCAGTTCGACGTGCGTCCCGAAGACGGCCGACTGGCGCGTGAGGTCGGTATATACGTCGAGCATCCCCCGTAGTAGTGTCCCAGTACGCCGAGCCGGTTCCGACGCATACCGGCACAGACGCCCGCAGCGGCGATCCACTCGCCGATCTGCCGCCAGGCGACCGGATCGTCGAGCCATCCCGTCACGAAGGCGCACCGCCGGTGGCTGCGCGCCAGCACGCTGGCGATTTCGGGCGCCGAGCAGGCCTGGCAGTTCGCCAGCCACATGCCCGTCATCCGGCCGCGGTCGCCCAGGGCGTTGAGCCGCTCGTAATCGATGGCCGGCGTCGGTTGCAGGTTGAGCACCACCACCGGACAGTTGAGCCGCTGCACGACGGGCAGGATCGTCGACGACAGACAGTAGGTGGCCATATAGAGGAACACCAGATCGACCTGCTCGCGGGCGAAGAGCGAAGCCGCTTCGAGCGCGCGGGCAGGGCTGTCCACCATGCCGGCGTCCGCCACCTGCACGCCCGCGTCGCGCTCCATCCGATCGCGGATGCGCGCCTGATAGCCTTTCAATTCATCGAGCAGGCCGTCGAACTGGCCCCAATAGGTATCGAGCCCCGTTCCGAACAGGCCGATTTTTGCGTTGGAATTCATAAACCGTATGACTTTTTCGATTTTTGTCTCAATGCAAAAGTAGCACGGATAGAGACCCTTCGATTTCTGTTTTTGATTTAAAGATTATACAAACGGCATCCGTGCGATTTCGATTTTTGACCTAATTGTTATATAAAAACACAGGAGGCGGACAACGGTCCGATAAATTATCTATCTTTACCTCTGAAACCCACTCCGAACCTCTCCGACCGATGGAAACCTCCGCTCACATCAAGTATCTGCTCGCCAACGAGCAGGACAACCGCTGGGGCGTCGTCGTCACGACGACCGGCTATCAGATCATCGAACCGCAAACCTCCTACCCGCCGTCGAACCATCCCGTCCGCTACCTCTTTTCGGTCGAAAAGGGACGGCTGCTCAACGAGTACCAGCTGATCTACATCTCGCGCGGCGACGGGCAGTTCGTGTCGGCTTCGCACAAGGAGACCTCCTTCGAGGGCGGCGGCAAGTTCATCCTGCTCTTCCCCGGCGAGTGGCACAGCTACCGCCCCTCGCCCAAGACCGGCTGGCACGAGTACTGGATCGGATTCACCGGCCCCGACATCGACCGCAAGGTCGGCGCGAAGTTCCTCGACCCGCACCGGCCGCTTTTCAACGTCGGTTATCACGAGGATATCATCAATCTCTACAAACTGGCGTTGCGCACGGCGCAGGAGCAGGGCAGCGGCTTCCAGCAGATTCTGGCCGGCATCGTCAACCTGCTGCTGGGATTCGCCTACGCCGAGCACATGCAGACCGCACTCGAAGACATGCAGGTCGCCGCGCAGCTCAACGAGGCGAAGATCATCATGCAGGACAACTTCAACCGCAACCTCTCCTGCCAGGAGGTCGCCGCGCGCATCTGCATGAGCTACTCGCGGTTCCGCCGGCTCTTCCGGCAGTACGTCGGGTTCGCCCCGGCGCAATATCTGCTGGAACTGAAAATCAACAAAAGCAAGGAGCTGCTGACCAATTCGGCGCTCACCTGCCAGGAGATCGCCTTCGAGAGCGGATTCGAATACCCCTCGCATTTCAACATCGCCTTCGGCGCTGGACGGTGAAAAACTGGTCGGGTTCAGCTATATCGAGTGCTGGGGTCACGGCGACTTCGTCGCCACCTCAGGACTGATCGTCGATCCGGAGTACCGGCACATGGGACTCGCGGAGCGTATCAAACGACGCACGTTCGAGCTTGCCCGACGACGATTCCGTTTGCCAAGTTATTCAGTATCACCACGTCGCTGCCCGTCATGAAGCTCAATTCGCGGATGGGCTACGTCCCCGTGACCTTTTCGGAGCTTACCGAGGACGAAGAGTTCTGGCGCGGCTGCGAAGGCTGCTGCAATTACGACATCCTGCAGCGCAACAACCGCCGCATGTGTCTCTGTACGGGTATGCTCTACGACCCTGCCAAGGAACCTCCGCAGTTGCAGTCGCGCATGGCGCCCTACATCATGTTCTTCAAAAACAAGTTCAAGAAATTGTTCCACCTGAAGTAAATAAAACCGATATAAAATGGAAAAGAAGAAAGTGGTTCTGGCGTTCAGCGGAGGTCTCGACACCTCGTTTTGCGTAAAATACCTTTCGGAGGAGAAAGGGTACGATGTCTATACGGCAATCGCCAACACGGGCGGCTTCTCCAACCCGAGCTCGCGAAGATCGAAAAGCGCGCCCTGGCGCTGGGCGCCGAAGCACACGCGACGCTCGACATCGAGCAGGAGTACTACGAGAAAAGCATCCGCTACATGGTCTTCGGCAACATCCTGCGCAACGGGACCTACCCGATTTCGGTAAGTTCGGAGCGCATCTTCCAAGCCATCGCCATCATCGAATACGCCAAACAGATCGGCGCCGACGCGTGGCCCACGGCTCGACGGCGCGGGCAACGATCAGGTGCGCTTCGACCTGACGTTCCAGATCCTCGCCCCCCGATCGAGATCATCACCCCAACGCGCGACATGACCCTGACGCGCGAATACGAAATCGACTACCTCAAGAAGCACGGCTTCGCAGCCAACTACAAGAAGATGGAGTACTCGATCAACAAGGGGCTGTGGGGCACGTCGATCGGCGGCAAGGAGACCCTCCACTCCGAGCAGACACTCCCCGAGGAGGCCTATCCGAGCCAGATCACGGCACGAGGGCGAGGAGCGGCTCAAACTCACCTTCGAGCAGGGTGAGCTGGCGGCCGTCGACGGCAAGCCCTACGCCGACAAGGTCGAGGCGATCCGCGCCGTGGAGGCCATCGGCGCGAAATATGGCATCGGCCGCGACATGCACATCGGCGACACGATCATCGGCATCAAGGGCCGCGTAGGCTTCGAGGCCGCCGCGCCGATGCTGATCATCGCCGCGCACAAGATGCTCGAAAAGCACACGCTGACCAAGTGGCAGACCTACTGGAAGGACCAGGTCGGCAACTGGTACGGCATGTTCCTCCACGAAGCGCAGTACCTCGAACCGGTGATGCGCGACATCGAAGCCATGCTCCCCTCCTCGCAGCGCAACGTGACGGGAACCGTCGAGCTGATCCTGCGGCCGCGCAACTATACGCTCGTGGGCGTCGACTCGACGTACGACCTGATGAAGACCGATTTCGGCGAGTACGGCGAAGTCAACAAGGCGTGGACGGCCGACGACGTGAAAGGATTCACGAAGATTCTGGGCAACCAGATCAAAATCTTCTATAACGTCCAGAAACGCAACGAGAAATGATACGCGCAGGCATCATCGGAGGCGCCGGCTACACCGCCGGCGAACTGATCCGCCTCTTGGTAAACCATCCGCAGGTGCGGCTCGCATTCGTCCACAGCACTTCGAATGCGGGCAACCGCATCGCGCAGGTGCACGGAGGACTGGAGGGCGACACCGGCCTGCGTCTGCGACGCGTACGACCTCGGGTCGATCGACGTCCTGTTCCTCTGTTCGGCCCACGGCGAGAGCCGCAAATGGCTCGAAGCGAACACGGTGCCCGCCGGCGTGAAGATCATCGACCTCGCACAGGACTTCCGCGACGAGAGCGGTGGGGATTCGTCTACGGACTTCCCGAACTGAACCGCGAACGCATCCGTCGGGCGCGGCGCGTGGCCAACCCCGGCTGCTTCGCCACGGCGATCCAGCTGGCGCTGCTGCCCCTCGCGGCCGCGGGACTGTTGCAGGCGAGGCGCACGTGACGGCGGTGACGGGTTCGACGGGCGCGGGGGTAAAACCTTCGGCCACGACCCACTTCAGTTGGCGGTCGGACAACATCTCGGTTTACAAGCCTTCACGCACCAGCACCTCCTCGAGATCGGGCGCAACCTGCGGCTGCTGGAGCCGTCGTTCGACCGCGAAGTGAACTTCGTGCCGATGCGCGGCGACTTCACGCGGGGCATTCTGGCGAGTGTCTACACGGCGTGCCCGCTCGACGAGACGGCGGCACGCAGGCTGTACGAGGATTACTACGCCGCGGCCCTCTTCACGCACGTCGCCGCCGGCAGCGTCGATCTCAAGCAGGTCGTCAACACCAACAAGGCGCTCGTGGGCACATCCAAATACGGCGAGAAGCTGCACATCGTCTCGGTGATCGACAACCTGCTCAAAGGCGCCTCGGGACAGGCCGTGCAGAACATGAACCTGATGTTCGGGCTCGACGAAAAGGAGGGTTTGCGGCTGAAAGCCTCGGCATTTTAATCCGGACCGGTGTTATTCACGGCGTACCACCGTGGTTTACACTACCTTTTGGTGGCAACCGACGCACGCAGCACGAGCAGAGACCGCTTGCGGGCTATGCCGTGCCAGAGGAGGAACGAGCGCAGCGTAAAAGCACCAAAACCGCTTCCAGAGGCGATGGCCGGATGCGCGTTTCCGATTCGGTTGCGCCTCGACGGGCCTTGGCGGCGGAATCTGCCCGATGCCGAGCCGTCAAACGAAGTCCCGGCTAAAAGCGCAGGCGTAAGACGCCTGTTTTATGAATGTTCGCGCAGCCCCCTAAAACCCGCCTTTTAGGCGGGCGCCCGGAGCCAGCGTTAGCCGGGACGGCATAGGCAGAATCCGTCGGAGATGCGGTACTTTTGCGGGTACAAAGATTTGCCAAACTGCGATTAAGACAATAAATGCTAAATTTGTACATATGGAACTTTTCAACGTATACTCCGTTCTATCCGATCGAGCCGGTGAGCGGCAAAGGCTGCTACGTCTACAACGCGCGGGAACCGAGTACCTCGACCTCTACGGCGGACACGCCGTGATCTCGATCGGGCACGCCCAGCCCGACTACGTGCGGGCGTGCTCGGAGCAGGCCGCCCGGCTGGGATTCTACTCCAATTCGGTCGAAAACTCGCTTCAGACCGCGCTGGCCGAAAAACTTGGCCGCGCATCGGGTTACGGCGACTACAGCCTTTTCCTCTGCAATTCGGGCGCCGAGGCCAACGAGAACGCACTCAAGCTGGCGTCGTTCCAGACGAGGCCGCGTCGAAAGCGCTCGCCTTCTCCAAAGCCTTCCACGGCCGCACGTCGGGAGCCGTCGCCGCGACGGACAATCCCTCCATCTCGTTCGCCGTTCAACGGGACGCCCAACGTGGAATTCACCCCGCTGAACGACATCGAAGCGGTGCGCGCGAAGCTCGCCACGCGCGAATTCGCCGCGGTCATCATCGAGGGCATTCAGGGCGTTTCGGGCATCCACTGCCCGACGGACGAGTTCCTGCGCGCCGTGCGCGCCAGCCGCTAGACCGGGCACCCAGCTCGTGCTGGACGAAATCCAGTCGGGCTACGGCCGCACGGGCCGCTTCTTCGCCCACCAGTGCCGCCGGCATCCGCCCCGACCTGATCACCATGGCCAAGGGCATGGCCAACGGATTCCCGATCGGCGGCGTGCTCATCGCGCCCCATTTCGAGGCGCGCCCCGGGCTGCTCGGAACCACCTTCGGCGGCAACCACCTCGCCTGCGCAGCGGCCATCGCCGTGCTCGATGTCATCGAGCGCGAGAATCTCGTGGAAAACGCCGCCGACGCGGGCGACTACCTTCTGGCCGAACTGCGTAAGATCGGCGGACCGAAAGAGATCCGCGGCCGCGGCCTGATGATCGGCATCGAGATCGACGGTTCGGGCGCGGAGCTCCGCAAGAAACTCCTTTTCGGAAAGCACGTCTTCACGGGCGGGGCGGGAGCTTCGACCGTCAGGCTGCTGCCCGCGCTGTGCTTGACAAAAGAACTGGCCGACCGCTTCCTCAACGCATTCGACGAAAGGTGAAAGGTCCGTGAAAAAAAAGGCCCCGGACCCCAAAAACAAGTCCCCGCCGGCGGAGGAAAGTCATTGGGAAGGGCAGATTGCGCGGAAACGCATTCCCGCACCGCCGCCTAAAAACGGGGTTTCCGGACGAGCAAGCGACAGACAAAACAAGATAAAACGAAAACGATATGTATAAATTCACCTGCGTAGCAGATATCGGCGACCTGCGCACCGCCGTCGCCGAAGCCATCGAGATCAAGCGCGACCGTTACCAGTTCACGGGGCTGGGGCGCAACAAGACCCTTTTGATGCTCTTCTTCAATTCAAGCCTGCGCACCCGGCTTTCGACCCAGAAGGCGGCCATGAACCTGGGGATGAACGTCATGGTTCTCGACGTGAATCAGGGCGCCTGGAAACTCGAAACCGAGCGGGGCGTGGTGATGGACGGCGACAAGGCCGAACATCTGCTGGAAGCGATCCCCGTGATGGGTTCCTACTGCGACCTGATCGGCGTGCGGTCGTTCGCCCGCTTTCACGACAAGACGGAAGATTACGAGGAACGCGTGCTCGAACAGTTCATCCGCTATTCGGGGCGTCCCGTCTTCTCGATGGAGGCCGCTACGCGCCACCCGCTGCAGAGCTTCGCCGATCTGATCACGATCGAGGAGTACAAGCGCACGGCGCGTCCAAAGTCGTGATGACGTGGGCCCCGCATCCCAATGCGCTGCCGCAAGCCGTGCCCAACTCGTTCGCCGAGTGGATGAACGCCGCGGATTACGATTTCGTCATCACCCACCCCGAAGGATACGAGCTGGCGCCGCAGTTCGTCGGCCCGGCGCGCGTCGAATACGACCAGCGCAAGGCCCTCGAAGGAGCCGACTTCGTCTACGCCAAGAACTGGGCCGCCTATACGGACCCCAATTACGGCAAGTCCTCTGCGCGACCGCGCATGGACCGTCGATGCGGAAAAGATGGCGCTTACGGACGACGCCCGCTTCATGCACTGCCTGCCCGTAAGGCGCAACATGATCGTCACCGACGAGGTGATCGAGTCGCCGCCGTTCTGGTGATCCCCGAAGCCGCGAACCGCGAAATCGCGGCGCAGGTCGTACTCAAAAGACTGCTGGAGGGTCTGAGCTAATGGAAAAAATCACAGTCGTAAAAATAGGCGGCAACGTCATCGACGACCCCGCCGATGAAACGCTTCTGAAGGAGTTCGCCGCCCGGCCCCAAAATACTGGTGCACGGAGGCGGGAAAGTGGCCACGCGGCTCGCCGAACGGCTCGAACTGAAGGTGCAGATGGTCGACGGCCGCCGCATCACCGACAAGGGCACCTTCGACGTGGTGACGATGGTTTACGCGGGTCTGGTCAACAAGCAGCGGTGGCCTCACTGCAGGCCGAAGGGTGCAATGCCCTCGGCATGTCGGGCGCCGACGGCAACGCCGTCACGGCCCGGCGCCGCGCCCCCCAGCCGATCGACTACGGGTTCGTGGGCGACATCGAACAGGTCGACTCCGCGCTGCTCGGAGCCTGCTCGAAGACGGCGTGGCCCCGGTCTTCTGCGCCATCATGCACGACGGACAAGGGACCCTGCTGAACTGCAACGCCGACAGCGTGGCTTCGGCCATAGCGCTGGGCGCGGCGCGAATAGCCCCCGCGGAGCTGGTTTTCTGCTTCGAAAAAGAGCGGCGTGCTGCGCGACCCCGAGGACGAGACGACCCTCATCCGCGAGATCACCGCCGAATCGTACGCCGCGCTCAAGGCCGGAGGCATCGTGAGCAAAGGCATGATCCCCAAGGTCGAGAATGCCCTCAAGGCCGTTGACAAAGGGGTGCGGAGCGTGACGATCAAACACTCGGAGAACCTGCTAAACGACACCGGAACAGTAATCAGATAACCCGATGGGTTCCGGCGGACGGGCGCCGCGGACGGAAAACCCCGGAAGAGCATGGATGCAAAAACGACGGAAGCGGTCGAACTGCTCAGGAGAGCTCATCGCAACGCCTTCGCCCTCGCGCGACGAAAGCCGCACGGCCGACCTCATCTTCGCCTTCTGGAGGAACGCGGCGCGGCACCCAGAAAGACTGCACAACAACGTCTTCGCCCGCTCCGCAGACTTCGACCCGGCGCGCCCCACCCTGCTGCTGAACTCGCACCACGACACGGTGCGCCCGGCGGCCTCCTATACGCGCGACCCGTCACCCCGACCATCGAAGGCGACCGTTTGTACGGCCTGGGCAGCAACGACGCCGGAGCTTCGGTCGTGTCGCTCGCCCGGACGTTCCTGACCTTCCGCGAACAGCCTCTGCCTTTCAACCTGCTGCTGGCCCTCTCGGGCGAGGAGGAGTGCATGGGCGAACACGGCATGCGGGCCCTGCTTCCGCACTGGGAGCGATCGACATGGCGCTGGTCGGCGAGCCGACGGGCATGCAGGCCGCAACAGGCGAGCGGGGGCTGGTCGTCCTCGACTGCGAAGCCCACGGCCGGAGCGGCCATGCGGCCCGCGGCGAGGGGGTAAATGCGCTCTACATCGCACTCGACGACATCGCCCGGCTCCGCAACTTCCGCTTCGAGCGCGTATCGGAGCTGCTGGGTCCGATCGGCATCGCCGTCACGCAGATCGCGGCCGGCACCCAGCACAACGTCGTGCCCGACTCGTGCCGCTTCGTCGTCGATCTGCGCACGACCGACGCCTACACCAACGAGGAGACAGTCGAAACGGTCGGGCACTGCGCTGCGCCCGCTCGACACGCATCCGCGCCTCGGCGCTCGACGCCGCCACGCCGTGCCGCGCTCGACGCCGCATCCGCCCACCACGTCGGACATGGCCCTGATGCCCTTTCCGTCGCTCAAAATGGGTCCGGGAGAGTCGTCGCGCTCCCACACGGCCGACGAATACGTGCTCGCCCACGGAGATCGGACATGGAATCGGGATTTGCCGAAAATTCATCCGCTCAAATGGGCCGGAATCCTCGACGCCGCCCCGCGCGGTCGGCGAACGGCCGACGAAGACACCCGCCCCGTGCGGAAGACAGATTTGCAAACGCGGCGCACCGCCGCAAACCACCGGCCGCCGGCAATACGGAACCGGCACGAAATGAGAAACGAATACACACACGCTATGGCAACCAAACTTTGGGATAAAGGCTACGAGCCGGACAAAATGATCGAGGAATATACCGTCGGCGACGACCGCGAACTGGACATGCGCCTGGCGAGATACGACGTCGAAGGGTCACTGGCGCACATCGCCATGCTCGAAAAGATCGGGCTGTTGACCTCCGGCGAACTGGAAAAGCTGACGCCGGACTGAAAGAGATCGCCGCGGAGATCGAGGCCGGACGCTTCGTAATCGAGCCGGACACCGAGGACGTTCATTCGCAGGTGGAGCTGATGCTCACCCGCCGGCTGGGCGATGCGGGCAAGAAGATCCACTCGGGCCGTTCGCGCAACGATCAGGTGCTCGTGGACCTCAAACTTTTCCTGCGCGACGAACTGCGCCAGGTGGCCGACGCCGTGAAGAGGGTGTTCGACCGGCTGCAAGGCCAGAGCGAAACGTATAAGGAGGTGCTGATGCCGGGGTACACCCACCTCCAGATCGCCATGCCCTCGTCGTTCGGGCTCTGGTTCGGGGCCTACGCCGAAACGCTCGCAGATGACATGCGTCTGTGCCGCGGCGTGGCATATCGCCAACCAGAATCCGCTCGGATCGGCCGCCGGCTACGGCTCGTCGTTCCCGCTCGACCGGACGATGACCACCCGGCTGCTGGGGTTCGAAAGCTGCACTACAACGTCGTGGCGGCGCAGATGAGCCGCGGCAAGAGCGAACGCGCCGCAGCGGCGCCATCGCGGCCGTCGCCGCCACCGTAGGCCGGCTGCGATGGACGTCTGCCTGTTTATGAGCCAGAACTTCGGGTTCGTGTCGCTCCCCGACGAGCTCACCACGGGGTCGAGCATCATGCCCCACAAGAAAATCCCGACGTCTTCGAGATCATGCGCATCGTAGTCAGACCTCCGCCAGCAGTGCATCGACCTCTTCGCGCATCGGAACGGCGCTTTGGGCGCCCATGCGCGTGACGGCGATCGCCGAAGCCGCCGTGGCGAAACGCACCGCCTCCGAGAGCGGACGCCCTTCGGAAAGCGCCACGGCCAGCGCACCGTTGAAGGTGTCGCCCGCACCCGTCGTATCGACCGCCTCGACCCTCCGTGCCGCCACCCGTTCGCAGCTCTCCGCCCCCTTGACGAGTGCGCCCTCGCTGCCGAGCGTCACCACCACGTGCCGTACGCCGTGCGCCAGCAACGCGTCGGCCGCCCGTTCCGCACCGGCCGCATCGTCTACGGGCATTCCCGTGAGCATGGCGCACTCCCCGCGGTTGGGCGTAAGCAGGTAGCAGCGCCGCAGCAGCTCGTCGGGGATCGCCGCCGCAGGGGCGGGATTGAGGATCACCCGCACGCCGTGCCGCTCGGCCACCTCGGCCGCACGCATCACCGCAGGCAGCGGAATTTCGAGCTGCAACACGACGAAATCCGCCGCCGCGATCTCGGCCTCCGCCCGGTCGACGTCCTCCGGCGACAAACGCTCGTTGGCGCCCGGGGCCACGACGATCGAATTCTCGGCCGCCCCATCGACGCAGATCAGCGCCACGCCCGACGGCACGGTTGCGTCGCGCGTCACATGGCGCACGTCCAACCGCTCGGCGCGGTAGCCCGCGAGCGCACGCTCGCCGAACAGATCGTTCCCCACGCGCGCCACGAAGGTCACTTCGCCGCCCAGCCGCGAAGCCGCGACGGCCTGATTGGCCCCTTGCCGCCGCCTGACATCATGAAGCTGCCGCCGAGAATCGTTTCGCCCGGCGAAGGCATCCGGTCGGTCTTCACCACCAAATCGGTATTGGCGCTGCCGATCACCACTATTTTTCCCATAAATCGAACAAATCGGTTAGTTAGTAAAGTTTCAGGTTCAAACGCTCCGCATCCGGCGTGCGGACAACCGCGGTCATCATCCCGCAAAACAGCCGTCCAGCTTCAACGCAAACGTTTGTGCAAGTTCTGCAAAAGTAAAAACGAAAAGTAAAAAACAAAATCGCGGCCCTGTTTTTCACATATTTTTCTAACTTTGTCTCGAAATAGACCCGCCTATGTCGAAAGAGACCCTCATCAGCATCGCGCAACGCACCGGCTTTTCGGTTTCGACCGTCTCCCGCGTACTGAGCGGACAGGCCGCCAAATACCGTATCAGCGAGAAGACCGTCGCGCTCATCGCGCGCGAGGCCGAACGCTGCAACTACACGCCCAGCCTGCTGGCCAAAGGGCTGCGCACCAGCCGTACCGACACGCTCGGTCTGCTGATCCCCAGCATCGACAACCCCTATTTCGCCCATATCGCCAGCATCATCGTCCACGAAGCGCGGGCGAAGGGCTACAAAGTCATCCTGATCGACACGTCGGAGGACGAACGCAACGAACGCGAGGGAGTCCGTTCGCTCCTGTCGCGCAAGGTCGACGGCATCCTGATCGCCCCGGCGGGCGACGACCCTGCCTTTCTGGAAGCGACCGCACGCCAGACGCCCGTCGTCTGCATCGACCGCCACTTCGCGAAGACCTCGCTGCCCTACGTAGTGACCGACAACCTGCGGGGCGGCCGCGAGGCGACGCAGCACCTCATCGACCGCGGCCACCGGCGGATCCTCTGCATCCAGGGCGTGCGCCACTCGATCCCGTCGGCCGACCGCGTGCGGGGCTACCGGCAGGCGCTCGAAGACAACGGACTGAGCGCCTACGCCCGCGTCACGGGCGACGGGTTCTCGATCCGCAACGGGTACGAACAGACCTTGCGGGCGCTGCACGTCCGACAGCGGCCCACGGCCATCTTCGCGCTGAGCAACACGATTCTGCTGGGTGCGCTCAAAGCCGTGCGCGAAATGAAACTGCGCATTCCGGACGACATCTCGCTCGTCTCGTTCGACAACTACGACTACCTCGACTACCTCGACCCCGCCGTCACCCGCGTCGGCCAGCCCAGCGACGAGATCGGCGCGCAGGCGATGGAAATTCTCCTGCAACGGATCGCGGGCGAAACCGGCGGGGAGGAGCAACGGCGTCTGCCGCCTTCGCTGATCGTCTGCCGGTCGGTGAGAAAATTGTAAGTTTTCGGGAAGAGGTGCTCTTTTTTTTGCCCGAAAAGGCTATATTTGCAAACGAAAAGCAACAAGACCGCTAAAAAATTTTCCGAAAAAAGAAACCCGAAATGAAAACTTCCACCCTCCCGCGCACTCGTCCTGGGGGCCGCATCCGTCCCCGCGCTGACGGCCGTTTCGTGCGACAAGACGCCCGAACGCAAGCCCAATGTGATCTTCATCCTGATGGACGACGCCGGCTACGGCGATTTCGGCTGTTACGGCCAGACGCGCATCGAAACGCCCAACATCGACTCGCTGGCAGCACGCGGCATCCGCTTCACCGACATGTATTCGGCCGCGCCGCTCTCGTCGCCCGCCCGCTGCGGCCTGCTGACGGGCATGCACACGGGACACGCTCAGATCCGCGCCAACGACGAGATGACCGCGCGCGGCGACGTGTGGAACCACGAAGCGATGCTGCGCGACTCGACGCTCGAAGGACAGGCTCCGCTCAAAGCGGGCACGCCGACGCTCGGCTCGGTGATGCGGCAGGGCGGCTACCGCACGGCGATGATCGGCAAGTGGGGCGTCGGCGGCCCCGCGACGGAAAGTACGCCCAATAAGATGGGCTTCGACGAATATTACGGCTGCATCTGCCAGCGACAGGCGCACTGCTACTATCCGCCTTTCCTCTGGGAGAACGACCGCCGCATCTATCTGGACAACGAGCTGCTGCCCCCGGGCACGCCGCTCGACGAGGGCGCCGATCCGCTCGACCCGCACAGCTACGACAAATATACGCAGCGCACGTACAGCCCCGACATCATGTACGACCAGGTGCTCGAATTCGTGAATGCCAACAAGGAGCGGCCCTTCTTCCTGATGTGGACGACGCCCATCCCGCACAGCCCGATGCAGGCTCCCGATGCCGACGTACAGTACTACGTGCGTAAATTCGGCGACGAACAACCCATCGAAGGCAAGGGGTATTTCCCCTCGCGCTGGCCGCACGCCACCTACGCCGCGATGATCACCTATTTCGACCGGCAGGTCGGCGGGCTGGTGGCCGAATTGAAGCGGCTGGGCATCTGGGACGACACGATCATCGTCGTCACGAGCGACAACGGGCCGGCGTCGAACTCCTGCTCCTCGACCGAATGGTTCCAGAGCGCGCATCCCTTCCGCAGCGGCAAGGGATGGGGCAAGTCGTCGCTGCGCGAGGGCGGTATCCGGATGCCCTTCATCGTGGCGTTCCCCGGCGGCAAGGGATGGGTCGCCGTACGCTGGGGCGACTGGAAAGGGCTGCTGCGCAAGGTCAAGGAGGGAAATACGCAGCTCGAACTCTACGACGTGCGGCACGACCTGCTGGAAGAGCACGACGTGGCGGCCGACCACCCCGACGTGGTGGCCCGGATGTGGGAATTCATCCGTGCCTCGCACACCGAGCCGGAAAATCCGCTTTTCAAAATGGAGATCCCCGAAGTCTGACCGGCAGGCCGACCGCATGCGAAGGCTCCGTCTTCGCCGCGAAGGGCCGGACGGCCGAATAGCTCCTCCGAAGGGAGGTGCGACAAACCGACGCTGACACCGCAATGGACGAAATACTCTCATACCGGCAATACGTGCGGCCCTTCTATGTAATGGCCAAACCCGCGGGTGCGCGCTGCAACCTGCGGTGCACCTATTGCTACTACCTCGAAAAGAGCAGCCTCTACCCCGCCGCACCCGCGCAGACGATGAGCGACGAACTGCTCGAACGCTTCATCCGCGACTACATCGCCGCACAGGCGGGCGACGCCGTATCCTTCGCATGGCACGGAGGCGAAACCCTGCTGCGCTCGCGCGACTTCTACCGCCGCGTGGTCGAACTGCAACGGCGTTACGCCGACGGACGGCAGATCGACAACAGCATCCAGACCAACGGCACGCTTCTGGACGATGCGTGGTGCGAGTTCTTCCGCGAAAACGGCTGGCTGGTGGGAATCTCGCTCGACGGACCGCCCGAGGCGCACGACCTCTACCGCCGCGACCGGCAGGGAGGCCCCACGTTCGAGGCGGTGATGCGGAGCGTGGCGCTGTTGCAGAAACACGGCGTGGAGTGGAACGCGCTGGCCGTAGTCAACCGCCGCAACGCCGACGACCCCGCGGGATTCTACCGGTTCTTCCGCTCGATCGGCTGCCGGTTCCTGCAATTCACCCCCGTCGTGGAACGCATCCTGCCGCACGACGACGGCCGACAGCTCGCCTCGGCAGCCGACGCCGGCGCCCCGCTGGCCGATTTTTCGGTCACGCCCGAACAGTGGGGACGCTTCACCTGCGCGCTGTTCGACGAATGGGTCGTCGGCGACGTGGGGCGCATTTTCGTGCAGCTGTTCGACGCCACGCTGGCCAACTGGGTGGGCGAAGCGCCGGGCGTCTGCACGCTCTCGAAGAACTGCGGTCATGCGGGGGCGTTGGAGTTCAACGGCGATCTCTACGCCTGCGACCACTTCGTCTTCCCCGAATACAAGCTGGGAAACATCCTCGAAACACCGCTTACGGAGCTGATGCGCGGCCCGCGCCAGACGGCCTTCGGCGACGCCAAACTGCGGGCGCTGCCCACGCAGTGCCGCCGCTGCCGCTACCTGTTCGCCTGCAACGGCGAGTGTCCCCGCAACCGTTTCGAACGCACGCGCGAAGGCGAACCCGGGCTGAACTATCTCTGCAAGGGCTACCAGCGGTTTTTCCGTCATGCGGAGCCCTACATGGACTTCATGCGGAACGAACTGATGCACCGCCGCACCCCCGCCAACGTGATGGAGTGGGCGCGAAAACGAATGGGCGACGGCCGTTAGAGACCCTGCGGCAACCGAAAATTACGAACCAAACCCTTCGATCGAAATGAACAAGATCCGAATGATCGCACTGGCCGCCTGCATGGCCGCGACGCTCGACGCCTCGGCTCAGGAGCAGGAGATCCGTCTCTTCTCGCACCGCGGCGGACGCATGGAGCACGATGAAAACACCCTTTCGGCCTTCCAGGCCAGCTACGACGCCGGCTACCGCGGCTTGAGACCGACATCCGCATGACCCGCGACGGCGCGCTGGTCATCACCCACGACAGTTCGCTCGAACGCACGACCGACGGCACGGGAACCGTCGAGGAGAAGACCGAGGCCGAAATCCGCCGACTGCGCACCAAGCAGGGCAACAAGGTGCTCTTCCTCGACGAACTGCTCGAATTCCTCGAAGGCAAAGAGGGCCTCTACGTCGAGTTCGAGATGAAGACCCACCCCGCGGCGCTCTACCCCGAGGAACGGCTGGCCCGATACTGCGACGAACTCTACCGCATGGTGAAGGCGGCCGAGCCGGCCGACGCGCAGTTCGTCTTCACGTCGAGCGACTACCGTGCGCTGCGCTACATGCAGATGAACCATCCCGACGCCGAGCTGATGCTCATCACGGGCAAACCCTGCTGCGACGAGACGATCGATTTCAGCAAGGCCGTAGGCATCAAGCGCCTGAGCTGCACGATGGACGGCACGAGCCGCAAAGCCGTCAAACGCGCCCACAAGGAGGGGCTGACCGTCATCCTGTGGCCGGGCCAGTCGGTCGAGGATTTCATGCTCGGCGCCTATCTGGGCTGCGACCTGATGTGCACCGACGTGCCCATCCGCGTCAAGAACTGGCTGGCGGAGAACGCCCCCTACATCAAGGTGAAATACTGAGCGGACACGTTCCTCCGCCCGACACACGACCGGAGCCTCCGAAAGGCTCCGGTTTTCGTCTCCCCGCAAACGGAAGGCGTACCGGCCGGAAGAAAATGAAAGGGAATCGAAAGGAATCGGACGCCGGCGTTTGCAAAACCGAAAAAAAACGCTACTTTTGTTCGTCGCTCCCGGCACGCGGTATTCCCGAAAAGGGTGAATCCCGCCGTCACGGGCGAACGATCATCCATGACATTCGAGAACTTACATAACCTAAATTCAAATTCGATGAAAGCTATCCGTTTGATCGCACTGGCCGCCTGCATGGCCGCGACGCTCGACGCCTCGGCTCAGGAGCAGGAGATCCGTCTCTTCTCGCACCGCGGCGGACGCATGGAACACGATGAAAACACCCTTTCGGCCTTCCAGGCCAGCTACGACGCCGGCTACCGCGGCTTCGAGACCGACATCCGCATGACCCGCGACGGTGCGCTGGTCATCACCCACGACAGCTCGCTCGAACGCACGACCGACGGCACGGGAACCGTCGAGGAGAAGACCGAGGCCGAAATCCGCCAATTGGCGACCAAGCAGGGCAACAAGATGATGTTCCTCGACGAACTGCTCGAATTCCTCGAAGGCAAAGAGGGCCTCTACGTCGAATTCGAGATGAAGACCAAACCCGAGGCGCTCTATCCCGAGGAGCGGCTCCATGCCTATTGCGACAAGCTCTACGACGCGGTCATGGCCGTCAAACCGGCCGACGCGACCTTCGTCTTCACCTCGGGAGATTACCGCGGCCTGCGTTACCTGCAAGCCAAGCATCCGGGCGTCGATCTGCTGCTCATCACCTCGAAGCCCTGCAACGACGAGACGATCGACCTCTGCAAGGCCATGGGCATCAAGCGCATGGGTGCCACGATGGACGGCACGAGCCGCAAGGCGGTGAAGAAGGCGCACAAGGAGGGGCTGATCGTCAGCCTGTGGCCCGGCCAGTCGGTCGAGGACTTCATGCTCGGCGCCTACCTGGGCTGCGACTACATGTGCACCGACGTACCGATCGAGGTCAAAGGCTGGCTGGCGGAGAAAGCTCCGTGGATCAAGGTGAAATACTGATCGCCCGCCCCCGACGACAAGAGCCCTCGCAGCGCATGCTGCGAGGGCTCTTGTCATTCCGGACCGCACGGAGCGCGCGGGCGTCAGAACTCGAACCGGCTGAGCACCGACGTCTCGGAGAGTTCGCGGTTGCGCGGCGCACGCAGGCGGAAATGTTCCGTCTGCTGATGCGCTTCGAGCGACGCGGCGTCCCGCCACGTCTCGAAAATCAGGATGCGCGACGAATCGCGGCTGTTCTCGTAGATCTCGTAGCCGATGCACCCCGGTTCGGCCCTTGACGCCTCGGCAAGCAGCAGAAGGTTTTCCAGCAATGCCGCGCGATTTCCGGCCGACACGCTCATCTCGACGTTCAGGCGTACCCTCTTCGGCGCCGTCGCGCTATTCCGACACCCCGCCAGAAGGGCGCCGAGCGTCAGAAAGAGGAAAATCCGTGTTTCCATAGTATCATTATCTTTCGGCACGAGGCAATCGAACCCGCCGGCCTCAACAGCCGGCTTCCTCCGCCCGACGGATCGACAAGCACTCCTCCACACGGTCGAGAACGGCCTGCGGCGGAATGCGCATACAGCGGTAATCGCCGAACTTGCAGCGCCGCTGTCCGTAGACCGAACAGGGACGACACGGCAGGTCGAGCTGCACCACCCCTCCGGCGGACAACCGTAACCCAGAAAGCCCAGCGCGGGATGCGTGGCGCCCCACACCGATACGACGGGCGTGGCCACCAGCGAGGCCATGTGCATCGCCAGCGAGTCCATCGAAACGACACAGTCGAGATTGGCGATCAGATCCAGCTCTCCGGCAAAACGGACGCGCCCCCAAAGCGCCGTGACATTAGGGTGTTCGCGCTCCATACGTTCGGCGAAGGCCGCTTCGCCGCCGCCTCCGCTGTGGATGAAGACGCGGTCGTAGCGGGCGCTCAGTCCGGCGACCAGCTCGGCCGCCAGATCTTCGGGGTAGGTCTTGCCAGCCTGCGCCGAAAAGGGTGCGAAGCCGATCCACACTCCTTTTTTCTCCCCGAACGGATTCGGCCGTACCGGCTTCGCCGCAGGCTGCGGATCGTCGAAGACGAAGCCCAGACGGCGCAGCACGTCGCAATAACGCACGACGGTATGTTTGAGCGGCGAGGCGGCCGGATTCGTACACCCCAGCCGGAACCACTTCTCGATACGCCCCTTGTCGATGCGCGCCGCCGGCATTCCGTGCAGCCTAAGCAGCAGGCCGACGATGCGCGAACGCAACACCCCGTGCACGTCGGCCACGGCGTCGATTCCCCGCCGCCGCGCCTCGCCGGCCAGACGCAGCAACCCGCGCAGCCCCTTGTGGCGGCCTGCGTAGTCGGCTTCCAGAAAATCGACGTCCAGCCCCGCGAAGAAAGGCTTGAAGAGCGGCCGCGTGAGCACCGTAACGCGAACGTCGGGGTACGCTTCGCGCAATGCGCGAAGGGCGTGCGGCACCATCGCCACATCGCCCATCGCCGAATTGCGGATCACGAGCAGGCGCCGGGGCAGCTTTCTATTTCTTCGCGGCATAAAGCACGGGATTGAGCGCCGGATCGTTGTACATCTTCATCTGTTTGTAGGTCTTCATGTACTTGCGCCCCGCTTCAATATCCTCGATCACTCCTCGATCGCAGTCGAAAGATCAACCTGCTGCGACAGCAGCACATCGAGCTTTTGCTGGCAGGCAGCGCGATGCGCCTCGTCCACATCCTTGCGGAGCACCTCCTGACGCATGTGGTAAATCTTCAGGGCCAGGATCGAGAGGCGGTCGATGGCCCAGGCCGGGGTTTCGGTATTGATACGCGCCCCCGGACTGCGGCACGACCGCCTTGTATTTGTCCAGCAGGATAGGAGTCGATGTACTCCACCATGTCGGTGCGCACCTGGTTCGACTTGTCGATGCGGCGCTTGATCTTCAGCGCCTCGACCGGATCGATCCGCGGATCGCGGATAATGTCTTCCAGGTGCCACTGCACCGTATCCACCCAGTTCTTCATATAGAGCAGGTGATCGATCGTTCCCTCCGCGAAGGGATTCGAAAGCTGATGATCCACGTCGTCGTAACGATGGTAATCGTCGATCGCCTGGGCGAAGATTTTATTCGCATTTTGAGTAAACATAACTATCCTTTTAATATTGTAATTCCGAAAGAAATCGCTATCTTTGTTTCAGTATATACAAATGTAACGATTAATTTTGAAAAAATCAATACTCGTGAATTTTTTTATTCCAATTTCGGGGATTCTGGCGCCCTCCATGCGCAGACGCGCCAGACCCGCGAGGAGTACATCGACCGCTACAAGCACATCGCCGTGGCGCACATGGAACGCTACGGCATTCCGGCCAGCATCACGCTGGCGCAGGGCATTCTGGAATCCGACTGCGGCAACAGCGCGCTGTCGCGTTCATCGAACAACCATTTCGGCATCAAGTGCAAAAGCGACTGGACGGGACGGCGCGTCTTCCACGACGACGACGCCCGCGGCGAATGTTTCCGCGCCTACGGCTCGGTCGAAGCCTCGTACGAGGATCATGCCCGTTTTCTGGATTCGCAGCCGCGCTACGACTCGCTCTTCGTCTACCCCGCCGACGACTACCGCAGCTGGGCGCGCGGATTGAAGGCGGCCGGTTACGCCACCGCGCCCGACTATGCGCAGCGGCTGTGCCGCATCATCGAGGAGACGCAGCTCTACCTGCTCGACCGCCCGCAGGGCGAAGCGCTCTACGCAGCGCGCAACCGCTCGCGCGCCGAGCAGGCCGTGGAAGGCTTCGAGGCCGGAAGCAGCGTGAATCCCCTGACGCCCGTAAACGAAGAGCGGATCGATCCCGACGATTTCCGCGTGACGATCAACGCCTACAAGGGATACAACATCTATGTCACCAACGGCGTGAACTACATCGTCGCCAAGGAGGGCGACACGTTCGAATCGCTCGCGGAGATCTTCTGCATCTCGGCGAGGAACCTGCGCAAGTTCAACGACCTGAAAGGCAAGGCACAGCCCGTGCGCGGCGAGCAGATCTACATCGACCGCAAGCAGAAACGCTGGGAGGGCAACGCCCGCCATCACATCGTCACCGAGGGCGAGACCGTCGCGTCGGTGGCCCAGAGCTATGCGCTGCGCGAAAAGTCGCTGCGCAAACTCAACCGACTCAAAGCGGGCGCCGCGCTGCGCAGCGGCCAGACGCTGCGCATCCGGTAGACGGTACCTTTCCAGCACGGACCCGACACATGCGGCCCGCGCCGGAAACGGCAGCCGCGGCAGTCCGGAAGGCCCCGCGCGAACGGCGCGACGCATAATTTACGGCAAGTGCGAAAAGATTTTAATTTTCAACGCTTAAATTTTTAATTTCACAATCCGATGGACCCTTCACCGCTACGAGCGAAAATCCTCGAAACCATCGTTCGCAAATCGAGCCTCAAACAGCAGGTCTTCGACAACACGTTCGCCACGTTCAACGAACTGAAAGACATCCTGTTCGAAATGTCGTCCGAGTGGGACGACGAACTCGACGGCCGCATCGACCGCCGCGTGCGGATCGAATACCGCGACCGCGGCAAGTTCGAAACGCAGTTCCAGGTGGCCAGCGACCTGCTGATCTTCCGGATGCACACCGACGTCTTCGAATTCGACGCCAACCACCTCGTCTGGCAGAGCCCCTACGTGCAGGCCGACCGCGACAACTCCTACTGCGGACTTATCAACATCTACAACTTCCTGTCCGACTCGTTCAAATTCAACCGCAACGCCGACGAAGGCTACCTGATCGGCCGCATCTTCATCAACCGCGAACGCCGCTACTTCGTCGAGGGGAAACGCCAGACCTCGATGCGCCCGATCGCCTTCGGCCGCGCCGCCATTACGCGCGAAGCGCTCGTCGGAATCCTCGAAACGGCGATCGCCTATTCGCTGAACTTCGACCTGCTGATGCCGCCCTACGAGGAGAACAAACGCGTGACGGTGGACCAGTTCAACACCAAGATGGACAACTCGAAATTCGTGACGGGCAAACGCCTCGGCTACGATTTCGACGTAGAGGACATCTGACTGCTCCCGACCACCCGGCTTTCCGAACCATGAAACCGATCTGCCTCCTATTCGTGCTTCCGCTGCTCGGCACGGGCTGCCGGACGGAGCAGTCGGCCTATCTCGAAAAGGCCCTTTCGCAACTCGAACGCATCGAACGGGTCGCCTACCGGAGAAATTCGGAGAGCTATCTCCCGGGCGACACGATTCCCCCGACGTTACCTGCGCTACTACGTCGAGCAGCGCAACCGCGCCGACACGACGCTGCGCCACAGCTACCTCTCCTATTACAACGCCGACGACACGACACGCATCGACGGAGGATACGACGGAACGATCGCCGTCGATCTCGACCACGACAGGCGCGAAGTGGTCATCGACGACTTCTCGATTCCCCGAGCGCCCTACCGCCTGATGACGGACATGACCTTTTTCTGCCGGGCGGAGGCCATCCTGCGCTACGTGCTCACCACCTCCGATCCGATCCGCACCGAGTTCACCCCTGCGGCGACGGATACCGCCTGCGCCTGGACATCGATCGAGACTGCGTAGTCGAATTCTGGGGCCGCCCCTACTACAACCGCCCGCCGCGCGAACTGTTTCCCGAAGCGGAGCACTCGGCCTACGAAATCGTCTTCGACAGCGAGCGGATGCCCCGCAAACTGCGGCGCGAACAGACGCACCAGATCACCGTCGACTCGGTCTTCGACGTGCGCATCGACTACGAGCCGCAAGCGCCGCTCCGGCTGGAAGCGTATTACCCCGACGGCTACATGCTGCGCAAGCGCAAGCTGCGGAACCAAGCCAAGAAGCCCTACGACATCGTGGGCCGGCAGGCGCCCGACTGGACGCTCGTCGACGCCGATTCGACGGCCGTATCGCTCGGCGACCTGCGCAGCCGCGTGCTGCTCATCCAGTTCACCGGCATCGGCTGCGGCCCCTGCCACGCCTCGATCCCCTTCCTGCGCTCGCTCGAAGAGCGTTACACCCCCGCCGACGTCGGTGTGGTCGCAATCGAAACGTGGGGCACGCCGCTCCGCTCGATCGGCGTCTACGTGCGGCGCAACCGGATCAATTACCCGATGCTGGCCGGAACGGACGAAACGGTAGACGCCTACCTGCCCGACCGGGCGGTGCCCGTCTACCTGCTCGTCGACGCCGAACGGCGCGTGCGCCACGCCTTCCGCGGCTATACCCCCGCCGAGAGCGACCGCACGATCACCGAGGCGATCGACAGCCTGCTACACGAACAATAACGGCGCGCACGGCGGCGTTCGCAGACCGGACGCCCGTCCGCGGGTACGCCGAACAAAAAAAGAGAATACGACATGCGAATATCGAAATTACCGACCCTTTTCCTTGCGCTGCTGGCCTGCTCGACGGCCGCTGCACAGGCGTTCGACTACGACGACATCGCCGACGGACGCTTCCGTCCGGCACAGTTGGCGGGCATCCGCCCCCGGCCGACGGCGAACACTACACCACGATCCGCGACGGCAACATCTTCCGCCACCGCTATGCCGTCGACGACGCGGGCACGGCCTTGCTGCCCGCAGCCGCGGAGGAGGGCGCCGTGGCCCTCGATTCGCTCGACCGCGCCACCGGCACGTGGTGCGACGCCGGCAGCCGCAGGCTCGACATAGCCGACTATGCGATCGCTCCGGACGGCGGAGTGCTCGTGGCCGACGGCGCCGAACCGATCTATCGCCACTCGTTCACCACGCACTACCTCTACTACGACGGCCGGCGCCTGCGCGAGATTCTGCTCGGCATCCCCTCCCCGCGCGACGCCGTCTTCACGCCCGACGGCCGCAACATCGTCTTTTCGAGCTGCAACAACCTGTATGTCTACAATATCGAACGGCAGGGCACGCGGCAGATCACCCGCGACGGCCGCTGGAACGAGACGATCAACGGCACGACCGACTGGGTCTACGAGGAGGAGTTCGGCTTCACGCGCGCCTTCGCCGTCTCGCCCGACTCGCGGCGCATCGCCTACCTGCGTTTCGACGAGTCGCGCGTGCCGCTCTTCGAGATGATGCGCTACGACGGCGCGCTCTACAACCGCGCCTACGACTTCAAATACCCCAAGGCGGGCGACGCCAATTCGGTGGTGACGCTCCACGTCTTCGACCTCGAAACGGGCCGTACGACGAAGGTCGACACCGGCGCCGACACCACGCAATACATTCCCCGCATCGGCTGGACGCCGCGCGGGGAGTTGTGGTACGAGACCCGCGACCGCCGTCAGCAGCAGATCGTCTTCCGCCGACTGGCGGCCGAGGCGCTCACGGCGCCGCAGGCGGAGCAGCAGACGATCTACCGCGAGCGTTCGCCCCGCTATGTGGCCCACGAAACCGACCGTTCGTTCCGCTGGATCGACGGCGGACGCCGCTTCCTCATTATGCAGGAGACGGCGACGGGCTGGATGCACCTCTACCTCGGCGAGCCCGGCGAACCGCTGCGGGCACTCACCGAAGGGCGCTGGGAGGTGACCGGCATCGTCGGAGCCGACGACCGCGCGGTCTACTACACCTCGACCGAGCGGTCGCCGCTCGAACGCAACCTCTACGCCGTCGACTACAAGGGACGGCACAAACGCCTGCTCACGCCCGACAAGGGGTTCCATACGATCGCTCCGAGCGCCGGAATGCGCTACTACATCTCGACCTTCTCGTCGGCCGACGATCCGGGGCGGGTGGAGATCTGCGACGCCCGGGGACGCACCGTGCGCACCGTGGCCGACAACGCCGCCCTGCGCCGTCTGGCCGACAGCATCCGTCTGCCGCGCAAGGAGTTCTTCACCTTCACGACCGAACGCGGCGACACGCTGGGCGGCTACATCGTCCGCCCCGCAGGGTTCGATCCCGCACGCCGCTACCCCTGCCTGCTGACGCAGTATTCGGGGCCCGGCTCGCAGACGGTGCAGAACCGCTGGAAACTCGACTGGGAAGACGTGCTGGCACAGCGGGGCTACGTGGTAGTGGCTACCGACGGCCGCGGCACGGGCTACCGCGGCGAGGCGTTCAAGAAGAGCACCTACGGCCAGCTGGGGCGTCTCGAAGTCGAAGACCAGCTGTCGACGGCACGCTACATGGCCGCGCAGCCGTGGATCGACGCCGAGCGCATCGGCATCTACGGCTGGTCGTACGGCGGCTTCATGGCCCTTTCGTGCGCCTGCAAAGGCGACGGGCTGTTCAAGGCGGCCGTCGCCGTGGCGCCCGTCACCTCGTGGCGTTACTACGACACGATTTACAGCGAGCTCTACAACGGCCTGCCGCAGGAGAATCCCGCAGGGCACAACGAAAACGCACCGCTCATGCTGGCGCCGCTGCTGCGCGACGACCGCACGCGGCTGCTGCTGATCCACGGCACGGCCGACGACAACGTCCATTTCCAGAACTCGGCGGAGATGATCCGCGCACTGACCGACGCAGGCAAGGAGTTCGATCTGATGATCTACCCCGACCAGAACCACTCGATGCAGCCCGACTACACGCGGCAGATCCGCCAGCGGATGATCTCCTTCGTCGAACGCAACCTGTAACGGGCCGCCGCTGCGTTTCCACAGGCAGCGGATCCGGCAGGCTGCCCGTCGCAACGCAACAAGGTTAACGCACCGCACACGTCCGGACAACTATTCGAATCGAACGATGACAACAACGCCGACCCTCGTACCCGTTCAGCCTCCGCGCCTCCGTGCGGTGCGGAGAACGCCGGCCGTCGGGCAATCCCGCGCAGAGCGCCGCAGACCCGGCGTCCGCGGTATCAGGGGGCTACGGGGCCTTTCGCCGCGGAGAGGGCACTCCCCGCATCGCCCGTCCGCCGCACCCGACGCAGCACGCTCTGCGGCCGGCCGCACGCCGCCGCCTCCCCGTGCCGCAAAAACGAAGGGGCCGCCCCGAAGGACGCCCCCGCAGAAGGCGGGAAAACCGCAGCGTCAGATCGAAATATCCAGAATTTCGAAGTGGATCGTACCGGCGGGAACCTCCACGTCCACCCGATCGCCCTTCTTCTTGCCCAGAAGCGCCTTGGCAATGGGCGTACCGATGGCGCGTTTGCCCTCGCGCAGGTTCGCTTCGTTTTCCGATACGATCGTGTAGCACATCTGCTTCCCGTTGGTATGGTTCAACAGCGTCACCCGCGAGAGAATCTGCACCTTGCTCTTGTCGATCTTCGATTCGTCGATGACACGCGCGTTGGCGATCGTCTCTTCCAGTTTGGCGATCCGCATTTCGAGCAGCCCCTGCGCTTCGCGGGCAGCGTCGTACTCCGCGTTCTCCGACAAATCGCCCTTGTCGCGCGCTTCGGCAATGGCTGCCGAGATCGCCGGACGCTCGACCGACCTCATGTGGTCGAGATCGTCTTTGAGTTTTTTGTAACCCTCAGCCGTCAGATAAATAATCTCCTTTGCCATAATAAATATCTCCCTTTTAAAGTTTTTCAATACAACAAAAAAATAAGAATTCCAATCTTGCGATCAGAACCCCATATAGCCTGTTTTCTACACAAAGATAAAAAGTAATTTCTTAATTTCCAAATATTTTTTGGCACAGAGTATGCCGCGAACCAAAAACCGACCCTGATCATGTATCTTTTCCTCACCGCATATCTCTTGCTGGCAATCCCCTCGGCGGCAGCCGTACTGCGGCAGAAGCAGACGCCCGTAGTAGCGATCGCATGGCTGCTGGCCATCGTGCTTCTGCCGATCGGCGGCAGCCTGTTCTACCTGCTGGCGGGATACCGCAAACCCGTGCGGGACGTGCCGCCCACCGACAGCCGGCCGGCGGCCGGCATCGAGCGGATGCTGTGGTACGGCTGTTCGACGCGCGTCCGCTACCGCAACCGCGTGGAACAGCTCCACGACGGCGGCGAAGCCTTCGCCGCGCTGATCTCCGCCTTGCAGGGTGCCCGCCGCTACATCCATCTCTCCTACTACATCTTCGCCGACGACCGCATCGGCCACGCCATCGCCGACATCCTCGTCCGCAAGGCGCGTGCCGGCGTGGAGGTGCGGCTGCTCTACGACGCCATCGGTTCGTGGAAACTTTCCGAACGGTTCGTGAGGCGGCTCCGCGGCGCAGGAATCGAGGTGCGCGCCTACGCGCCGCTGCGGTTCCCATGGTTCTCGCCGCGCGCCAACCGGCGCAACCACTCCAAGATCGCCGTCATCGACGGCCGCACGGGATTCGTGGGCGGTATCAACATCGCCGAACGTTACCTCGACGGCGACGCGCTGGGGCGCTGGCGCGACGAACACCTGCGCATCGAGGGCGAAGCCGTCGACGACCTGCAACGGCTCTTCGCGGCCGACTGGGCGCTGGAAGGCGGCGAACCGTTGTCGGAGGGACTTTACGCGGCCGCGCCGGCGGACGATCTGCCCTGCTCCCCGCTTCAAATCGCATGGACGCGCGAAGACCGTTCGCGCACGACGCTGACCGATCTCTTCGCGCAGCTCATCGAGGAGGCGCGGCACACGCTGCGCATCTCGTCGCCCTATTTCCTGCCGCCGCCCGCGCTCTACGAAGCGTTGCTGCGCGCCGTGCGGCGCGGGTGCCGCGTGCTGGTGATGCTGCCCGCACGCAGCGACGTGTGGCTCGCCCGCCGTGCCACGGACGCCTATCTGGGCGAACTGCTCGGTGCGGGAGTCGAGATCTTCCGCTTCCGCGGCGGATTTCTCCACGCCAAACGGCTCATCGCCGACGAGCGCGTCGCCTCGGTCGGCACGGCCAACTTCGACTACCGAAGTCTGGAATACAACACCGAGGCGACGGCGCTGCTGCTCGATTCCGCGACGGTGCGGCAGGCGATCCGGCGCTTCGACGAAGACCTCGCCTCGTGCACTCCGATCGATCCCGAAGCGTGGCGGCGCCGCTCGGTGCACTACCGGCTGGGCGACCGCATCGCACGGCTCTTCGCACCGCTGCTGTAACAAACGGCGACTTGCATAGGTTTCAGAATAGAAAAATTACGATGAACGATCTGATAAACGCCCGCTGCGGCTGGGCCGGTACGGACGAACTCTACGTCAAGTACCACGACGAAGAGTGGGGCAAACCCGTCGACGACGACCGGATCCTGTTCGAGTTTCTGGTGCTCGAAAGCGCGCAGGCGGGACTGTCCTGGATCACGATTCTCCGCAAACGCGAAGGATACCGCAAGGCCTTCCACCGTTTCGATCCGGAGCGGGTGGCGCAGATGACGCCGGAAGAGGTCGACCGGCTGATGCGATTCGACGGAATCGTCCGCAACCGATTGAAAATCACCGCTGCAATCAACAATGCCAAGCTATTCAGGGCAATTCAGAAAGAGTTCGGCAGCTTCTATGAATACGTGCTCTCCTTCTTTCCCGGCCGGCAGCCGATCGTCAACGATTTCAAGAGCCTGAGCCAGATTCCCGCCACCTCGCCCGAATCGGACGCAATGAGCCGGGACATGAAAAAGAGAGGATTCAAATTCTTCGGATCGACGATCTGCTACGCCTTCTTGCAGGCCACGGGGTTCGTGAACGACCACCTGACGGGCTGCCGCTGCAAAGGCGGCCGGCAACAGACGGCCCCCTGAGCATAACCCTCCGCACGACCGTCACGACCGTCGGGGAACGATCCGCACGTCAGGGACGGACGATCATCGCGTCACCGAAGACCTCGCGCATTCGTTTCTCGCCCAATACGCTCAGCAGATACCGTTCGATGTCGCACTGCAAACGGCGGAACAGGAAGCAATCGGTATAGTTTTCGTTGTCGAGCAGCACGTCGCGGATCGATCGCAGCGAATTGGTGTAGTTGGACATCTCGTTTTTGAGCGCCACCCCTTTTTCGAAGAGGCCGTGATCTTGGCGATCGACAGTTCGCGCAACTTCTCGCAGACGGTGTTCAGCAGCACGATCACCACATTGTCCATGAGCGTGTGGCCGTGCATGAAAAGATAGGTGTTCTCCGGCGTCACGCCCCGCCGGAAGAGTTTTTTTCGGCGAAAGCGCGTTTCGGTTCGATCATCTCGGCATGGCGTTCGCGCAACGCCTGATCTCGGCGTGCGACGTTGCGGCGCAGCCACGCCAGCGTCCGCAGCCCGTTGTGTTCGATTTCGAGGAAGTTGAGCCGCACCGACGCACGGAAATCGGCCAGCGTGAAGATGTGTTCCGACTCCTGCTGCGCCGAGTAGGCGTACCACAGAAAGAGCGGATAGATGATGCGCGAGTAGTCGGCCATGAACCGCTCGAAGTCGAAGATGCGCGTATCGTTCTTCGTGGCGCGCACGCAGACGTTGTGCAGCGAGGGAGCATAGCAGAGGTAATTCTCCGTGGCATAGGCGTAGGTATGGAACATGCGGTCGCAAGAGAGCAGTTCGCGCGACTGTTCCGTCGAGTTATGAAACAGGTAGTCGAAATCGGAATCGACGCACAGCAACAGTTCGTCCGACGCCTGCGGAATCATTCCGAGCAGCACCTTCTTGCCTTTGGGCAGGTCTTCACGCGAAGGAACGGAGATTTCGAAACGCAGATAGGGGTTGGTGAAGCGGTCGAAGACGCCCCGCCAGAAAGCCACGTCCTCGTACCCCTCGACGAACACCCGCACCAACCGTTGCGATGAATGGACGGGCAGCGCCTTCGGCAACTCTTTGCACCGGGAACCGAACGGATTCAGCCGCCCCAGCTTATCAACGAATTTTCGGCTCATACTGTGGCCAAAGATAATATTTTATTACTTTTGCACAAAACAAAACCGCCCGAAAAGACGTTCGGATCGGAGATAGAGGACAAACCCGCGACCGTTTCCGACAAAACCGGAGAAGGGAAGGCCGAAGGGCAGCGAATCCCGCCTGCGGAAGAACGGGTCCCGCGGCGGACGACGATGACACGCCCCGAACCGCGGAAACGAACCGACGAAAACGAACGTTTTCGCTAAACCAAATGGGCAGAGCCGCGCTTGCGCGAGCTTTGCCATGGCGAGAAATGGACGAATGAAATTCAACGACATGAAACAGCACGACGCTAACGATTGGAAATCGCGGTTGGGAATGGTCTATTCGACCGATCCCGACTTCCGATACACCACCGACGAGGTGGAAGAGCCCGAAACCCTGCCGCCCGACAAACAGACGCTGCGCGTATGGCTCGACCGCAAGCAGCGCGCCGGCAGGGTGGTGACGCTCGTGCGGGGATTCCGCGGCACGGCGGCCGACTTGGAGGCGCTGGGGCGGATGCTCAAACAGCGCTGCGGCGTCGGCGGGTCGGTCAAGGAGGGCGAGATCATCGTCCAGGGCGACCACCGCGACCGCATCGTCGAGATCCTGCTGCGTGCGGGCTACGGCTGCAAGAAGGCGGGAGGATGACATCTACCCATACATACGAACACGGAATTGATTAATAGCGAACAATCAATAAACCCTCTACCATCATGAAGAACTTATTATCTGTTACCCTCGCTTTCATTTTTTCAATTACGACATCATTTGCCCAAACAGAAACGGCGAAACCCACACATGATGTCACGGTAGAAAGAGAAATTGCTTACGCAACAATCGAGAAAAAAGAGTATAAAAACGTGACTATCACACTAAAAGCGGCGCCATTGTCAGGCAATGTTTTCACAGATGGAATAAAAGTGATTGTTACGGATAATGCTACGGGCAAAAAGATTTACCAAAAACGATTCTGGAAATCATATCTATATGCTTTTTCCGATGGCCAATTACAAGTCGGGAAAGGCAATGCTTTGACACAAATAATCATATCCAAAAGTAAGTATGGAGATTATTGGAATTTAGAATTACGAGAAAAAGGTATTTATTAACCTACTCTCAATTAAATTACTTGACACGTACCATCCGACATACGCTGCTCGTGGCAGCGCTGCTGCTCGCCGCGACCGTCGCGCGGGCGCAATATTACAGCTGGGGGGCCGACGCCGCCTCGCTGCGCTGGCGGACGATCCGCACCCCCGACGTGCAGGTCATCTTCCCCGACACGGCCGGCGCGATCGCACGGCGCACGCTCCATTTCATCGAGGCCGCACAGCCCTCGATCGGCTACGGATTCCGCCACGGGCCGTTGAAAATCCCGTTCGTCATGCACCCCGAGAACTTCCGCTCGAACGGGCTGGTGATGTGGCTGCCCAAGCGCGTGGAGTTCCTCACCTCGCCCGCGATCGACAGCTACTCGATGCCCTGGGTCAAGCAACTCGTGGCTCACGAATACCGCCACGCCGTGCAGTACAACAACCTCAACCGCGGCGTCATCAAGGGGTTGAGCTACGTGCTCGGACAGCAGGGTTCGACCGTGGGGCTGCTGCTGCTGCCCATCTGGCTCATCGAAGCGCGACGCCGTGCAGATGGAGACGCAGATGTCGTCGTTCGGCCGTGCGCTGCAACCGTCGTTCACCATGGAGTACCGCGCCCTCGGCGACGCCGTGCGCAGCCGCCGCAACATCGACCGCTGGTTCTGCGGCTCGTACCGCACCAACGTGCCCGATCACTACCACCTGGGCTACCAGATCGCCGCCTACGCCGACACGCGCTACCGCGAGAACATCTGGGACAAGGTGGCGTGGTACGGGGCCCGCAACCCCTACATGATCTTCACCACCTCGATCGCGCTGAAAAAATTCTATCGCACCGACGTGGGTACGCTCTTCGCCGAGACGTTCGACGGGCTGAACTACTACTGGAACTCCCTGCCCGCCCGGCGCAATTCGTCGCGCTATCTCTCGGCGGAGCCGGTGGAGAGCTACACGACCTATGCCTTTCCGCTGGCCGTCGACGCGCAGCGGGTCCTCGCGCTCAAAACCGACTACGACCGCCCGACGCGCTTCGTTACGATCGACACGGAGTCGGGACGCGAACGCGCCGTGGCCTACACGGGCAGCGTCTCCACGCGGCCGGCCTACGCCGACGGGCGGGTCTGGTGGACGGAGTACCGGCGTTCGACGCTCTTCGAGCAGCGGGTCAACTCGCAGCTCTGCTACATGGATCTCGACCGCGGCAAGCCCAAAGCCGTGCGCGGGCGGCGCCATGCGCTCTACCCCACGCCGACCGACCGCGGGCTGGCATGGGTCGAATACTCGCCCGACGGGCGTTTCGCCGTCACGGGCGAGGCGGGTGTGCAACACTGGGGCTCCGGCGCAGACCGAACTGCACGGACTGGCGTGGGACGACCGCACCGCGCGGCTCTACTTCCTGGCCACCGACGATTCGGGCATGTGGCTCGGCCGCATCGAACCCGACGGGACGGCCACTCATCTGACCGAAGGGGCCTACATCACGCTGAGCGACTCACGGCCCGCGACGGGCGGCTCTATTTCGGATCGATCGCTTCGGGCTACGACGAGGTGCATTGCTACGACCTGGCCACGGGGCGCCAGTACCGGCTCTCGACCTCGACCTACGGCTCGTTCTCGCCGTCGGCCGACGGCGAGGGCAACGTGCTGATGACCACCTACGACGCCGAAGGCTACCACGCCGCACGGCAGCCGATCGACACGCTACACCCCGTGCGGCCGTCGCGCCTGCCGCGCAACGTCGTCAATCCGCCGCGCCGCAAATGGCCCGTGGCGAATCTCGACACGGTGCGTTTCACGGCGGCCGACTCCGTCTCGTCGGCCGCACGCCACCGCGCGCGCCGCTACTCGCGGCCGCTGCACCTGTTCAAGGTGCACAGCTGGATGCCCGTGGCCGTCAACCCCTTCAAGATCATCGACGAACACGACATCGACGTGCAGCTGGGCGTGACGCTCGTCTCGCAAAACCTCCTCTCGTCGGCCGAGAGCTACCTCGCCTATGCGTGGAACCACGCCGAAGGGTCGGTCGTCAAGGGCAGCCTGCGTTACAACGGGCTGGGCGTCGAACTGGAAGCAGCCGGCACCTACGGCGGCAATCAGGTGATCTATGCGGCGGGACAGGCCCAGCCGCAGCCTATCCCGGACAAATACTACTCGCTCTCGGCGGGCGCCACGCTGCCGCTGGTCTTCGCCGCAGGTTACCGCACCCGCATGCTGAGCCTCTCGGCCGCATGGAACTTTTCGAACGGGCTGGTGGCCAACGTCGGGAAACTCACCTACGACGAGGCGACGCACAGCTTCACCAATCTCCAGCACATCGGCTACCGCGAAGGGCTGCACAAGCTCACCTTCGGCATCGGCTATTCGAACTCCGTGCAGCTCGCCCACCGCGACTTCATAACACCGCGCGGCTGCGTGCTGAGCGCTTCCTATGCGCTCAACCCCACCAACGACCATTTCAGCGACCTTATCTCGGTCTACGGCAAGCTCTACACGCCGGGCTTCGCGCCGCACAATTCGCTGACGGCGGCCGCCACCTACCAGACCTCGATCGGCGGGTTCAAAAACCCGGCGGGCGAGTCGTTCCTCCTACAAGTCGGCGCGGCTGATCCCGCGCGGCTTCGACTCGAACGACATCAACAGCCGCAACTACTTCGCCGCGTCGCTCGACTACCAGCTGCCCGTGTGGTATCCCGAAGGGGGCATCCCCTCGGTGCTCTACTTCAAGCGCATCCGGCTGAACCTCGGCGCCGACTACGGGCAGTTCGACGCCTTCGACTACCGGAAAGGACGTACCGAGACGCGACGCATCCACTCCTTCGGCGGCGACCTCTACGTCGACTTCAACGTTTTCCGCCAGCCCGCGTCGGCCACCTCGACGCTGCGGCTGTCGTTCTACGCGCCGAGCAAGGGCGGTCTGTGGTGGTCGGCCTCGCTGGGACTGCCGTTCTAACCGAACCGAAACCGAACCGGACATGAAAAGAATCCTCCCGCTGCTATTCGCGCTCTGTGCCGGCAGCGCCCTGCCGCCCCTGTCGGCGCGAAACCTGCCGGCCGGCGAAACGCCGCAAACGACCGTCCCCGCCGCGAACGAAGCCGAGCGCTTCATCCGGCATTTCTATACGAACTGCGTCTTCGGGAATGCCGCGTGCGGCCCGATTCTGGAAAAATGCTGTACGCAGCGTCTGCTCCGAAAACTGCGGGCCGATTACGGCTACGACGGCGAAGGGTATGCGGTATGGCTCTTCCGCACCGGTGCGCAGGACGGGCCGGACGACGTGTCGGAGATAAGAGAGGTAGCCTCGCTGGGCGACGGACGCTACCGGGTGGACTTCGTCGACATGGGCACGGAAAGGCGCCGAATCGTGAAAATAGTCGATGAAAACGGCGCAATGAAAATCGACGCCGTCGAATAAATCAAAAAATTCGTACCTTTGTCACTCGACAAAAACCGCTGACGCAACGTGAAAAAGAAGACGCAGGGCGCACCTGCCCCAACTATGTGAAATGGCTGTGGTATGCGGCCCTCACACCCTTCGTACTGCTGGCCGCGATGCTCACCTTGACGGCGCTGGGAGCCTTCGGGCGCATGCCCTCGTTCGAAGAGTTGGAGAACCCGCGCAGCAACATCGCCACGGAGATCTACTCCGAGGACGGCAAGGTGCTGGGAACCTTCTTCGTGCAGAACCGTTCCTACGTGCAGTACGAGGAGCTGTTCGCCTCGGACTCGGTGACCCGCACCTCGATCAACGGCCGCGAAGTGCCGCCGATCGTCGCGGCGCTCATCGCCACCGAGGACGCCCGCTTCGACTCGCATTCGGGCATCGACATCCCGTCGCTCATCCGCGTAGGGGTGAAGACGATCCTCTTGCAGAACCGTTCGGCAGGCGGAGGATCGACCATCACGCAGCAGCTGGCCAAGAACCTCTTCCCGCGCGACACGGTACGCCGCCAGAGCGCGCTGCTGCGCAAAGGCAAGCTCGTGCTGGCGAAATTCAAGGAGTGGATCACGGCGCTCAAACTCGAATACAACTACACCAAGGAGGAGATCGCCGCGATGTACCTCAACATCGTGGAGTACGGATCGAACGCCTACGGCATCAAGTCGGCGGCGCACACCTTCTTCAACAAAACGCCCGACCAGCTCAACTTGCAGGAGGCCGCCGTGCTCGTAGGCGTGGTCAACGCACCGACGCGCTACTCGCCGGTGCGCAACTACGACAACGCCATGGCCCGTCGCAACCTCGTGCTCGCGCGCATGGCCGAAGCGGGCGCCATCACGCACGCCGAGCGCGACTCGCCTCGGCGCTGCCCATTACGCTCAACTACCGCCCCGTCTCGCACAACGACGGGCAGGCGACCTACTTCCGCGAGATGCTGCGGCAGGTGATGAACGCCCGGCCCCCAAGCGCCGCAACTTCTACACCGAATGGGATTACGAGCAGGCCGTCAAGGAGTACGAGAACAACCCGATCTACGGCTGGTGCCACAAGAACACGAAGGCCGACGGCACGCCCTACAACATCTACAAGGACGGGCTGAAAATCTATACCACGATCAACTCCACGATGCAGCAGTACGCCGAGGAGGCGATGCTCAAACAATTGCGCACGGTCATCCAGCCCAAGATGGACGCCCAGTACCGTTCGACCAAGGTGCTCTTCCAGAACACGTCGGCCGAAGAACGCGAGAAGATCGTGCGGCAGGCGATGCGCTACTCCGACCGCTACCGCGCCCTCAAAGAGGAGGGGCGCAGCGAGGCCGAGATCGACCGCATCTTCCGCACGCCCTGCCCCACGCGGGTCTTCACCTACCGCGGCGAACGCGACACGATCCTCTCGCCGCGCGACTCGATCCTCCACCACAAACGCATCATGCGCGCCGGATTCGTCGCCATCGAACCGCAGACGGGCCGCGTCAAGGCCTACGTCGGCGGCCCCAACTTCCGCTATTTCAAATACGACATGGCCAAGCAGGGCAAGCGGCAGATCGGCTCGACGATCAAACCCTTCGTCTATACATTCGCCATCGACCACCTCGGTTTGACGCCCCTGCACGCCGGTGCCCAACCTGCCGGTGACGATCGATACGAGCAACGGCACGCCGTGGTCGCCCAAAGAGGCGAGCAAGGTGGTCTACGACGGCGAAATGCACCCCCTGAAATGGGGGTTGGCGCGCAGCCGAAACAACTACTCGGCGTGGATCATGAAGCAGGCCAAACAGCCCGAGGCGGTGGCCGACTTCATCCACAACATGGGCATCCGCTCGTTCATCGATCCGGTCTACGCGCTCTGTCTGGGCACCTCCGAATCGAGCGTCTTCGAGATGGTGAGCGCCTACTCGACCTTCGCCAACGGCGGCGTGCATACCGACCCGATCTTCGTGACGCGCATCGAAGACCGGCAGGGCAACCTGATCGCCACCTTCATTCCCGAATCGCAGGACGCCGTATCGGAGCGCACGGCCTACACGATGCTCACGATGCTGCAAAGCGTCGTGACGAACGGAACGGCCGGCCGGCTGAAATGGCAGTTCGATCTGGGCGACGCACAGCTGGGCGGCAAGACCGGCACCTCGCAGCGCAACCGCGACGCGTGGTTCATGTGCGTGGCCCCGAAGCTGGTGGCGGGCGCATGGGTCGGCGGCGAAGACCAGTCGGTACACCCGACCTACGGCGGCGAGGGCAGCATCATGGCCCTGCCGATCGTGGGAGAATTCTTCTCGACCGTCTACAAGAATCCGGCGCTCGGCATCTCCAAGCAGGACCGGTTCCGCCGCCCCGACCGCGTGACGGAGTACGACTGCGAGGAGGAGATGCAGCAGTCGCAGTACACGGAGGAGGAAGAGGGATTCTTCGACTGATCCCGCCCCGGACAACATTCCGCAGCATGACAATCCGCGCCCCGAAACCCGAAGACGCCGCAGCCGTCGCAGCACTCTACAATCACTACGTGCTGCACAGCACGGCCAGTTTCGAGACCGAACCGCTCGATGCCGAACAGATGCGGTCGCGGTTGGAGAGCGCAACCGCCCGCCTCGTCTGCGAACGGGGGAGAGAGCGATCGTCGGATTCGGCTATACCCACGACTGGAAGGAACGCGCAGCCTACCGGCACACGCAGGAGGTGACCGTCTACGTCGCCCCCGACAGTACGGGACTCGGCATCGGCCGGCGGCTCGTCGAGCGGCTCGTCGCCGAATGCCGCACGACGGAGTGCCATGCGCTGGTCGCCTGCATCACCGCGGACAACGCCCCGAGCCGCCGGCTCTTCGAATCCATCGGATTCCGCCGCGTGTCGCATTTCGAACAGGTGGGGCGTAAATTCGGCCGCTGGCTGGACGTCGTCGACTACGAACTGCTGCTCTGAGACGCCCGTTTTCCGCCGCAGCGGGCCGAAAAATCCGGCGGACGGCGGAAAATCGCTCGGATTTTCTTACTTTTGCTGCGGGAGGAGCCTCTTTTGACTCCCGAAGCGTTCAACCACACTTAAAGAAGATCGACCATGAAAATCGCAATCGTCGGCGCGAGCGGCGCCGTAGGTCAGGAGTTCCTGCGCATTCTCGAAGAGCGTCCCCTGCCGGTGGACGAACTGCTGCTGTTCGGATCGGAACGCAGCGCCGGACAAACCTATATGTTCCGCGGGAAACCCGTCACCGTCAAGCTGCTGCGACACAACGACGACTTCCGCGGCGTGGACATAGCCCTCACGTCGGCCGGAGCGGGCACGTCGCGCGAATTCGCCGAGACGATCACCCGCCACGGCACGCTGATGATCGACAATTCGAGCGCCTTCCGCATGGAGCCCGACGTACCGCTGGTCGTGCCCGAAGTCAACGGACGCGACGCGCTCGACGCTCCGCGCCGCATCATCGCCAACCCCAACTGCACCACCATTCAGATGGTGGTGGCGTTGCAGGCCATCGAGCGCGTGTCGCACATCCGCCGCGTGCACGTGGCCACCTACCAGTCGGCCAGCGGCGCAGGGGCGCAGGCGATGGCCGAACTCGAACGGCAATACGCCGACCTGGCCGAAGGCCGTGAGCCGAAGGTCGAGAAGTTCGCCTACCAGCTGGCCTACAACGTCATCCCCCATATCGACGTCTTCACCGACAACGACTACACCAAGGAGGAGATGAAAATGTACCACGAAACCCGCAAGATCATGCACTCGGACATCGCGGTTTCCGCGACCTGCGTGCGCGTACCCGTGATGCGGGCCCACAGCGAAAGCATCTGGCTCGAAACGGAGCGTCCCGTCTCGCCCGACGAGGCGCGCGCGGCGTTCGAAGCGGCCGAGGGGATCGTCGTGATGGACGATCCGGCGCAGAAGGTCTACCCGATGCCGCTCTTCATCGCCGGCAAAGACCCCGTCTACGTGGGGCGTATCCGCCGCGACGTAACCAACCCCAACGGACTGGCGTTCTGGTGCGTGAGCGACCAGATACGCAAGGGTGCGGCGCTCAACGCCGTGCAGATCGCCGAGTGGCTGCTCAAAAACCGGTAACGGGCTTTCGGCCGGAAAGCCGCCGCCCCACGCAGCCGAGCGGAAGAGAGTTTAATTTCCGGCGCTTCATTTTAATTGCAAATTGCACTATCTTTGCGGCGGGATTGCCTGCCGTGCGGCGGGCGAACGATCGGAACTATGAAAAAACATTTGGGACTTCTGACGGTACTGGCCGTCATCGCATTGACCGTATTCTTCTATTTCCGCTTCTTCTTCGTCTTCGGCGAGGGCGTCAAAGCGGAGAGTTGAACTATGTCGTCTACAAGGGCGTGCTTTTCAAGACCTACGAAGGCAAACTGATCCAGACCGGCATCCGCTCGAAAGCCGCCGGGTCGATCCAGTCCTACGAGTTCGAGTTCTCGGTCGAGAACGAAGCGCTGGCGCGCGAGCTGATGCTGCAAGGGGGAAAGACGCTCGAACTGCACTATAAGGAGTATTTCGGGGCGCTGCCCTGGCGGGGCTTCACGAAGTTCGTCGTCGACAGCATCATCACCATCGGGCCGCCCGTCCGCCGGGGCGTGGAGCTGCCGCCGGTGCAGTGACAGCGGCCGAACCGGCCGACAAACGACAGGCGTGACACCGCAACGGTATCACGCCTCTACTTTACAAAGGCCGGAGCGACCGACGGGGATTATTTCCCGCCGAGCAGAATGCGCGCCTGCGTCATCGCTGCCTCGGTGACTTCGCTGCCCGAAAGCATCTTGGCGATCTCGGTCGTCCGTTCGTCGGGAGTCAGGCGGGCGATATGCGTCTCGCCGTCGCGTTTGTAAACCACGAAGTGCGTCGATCCCTTCGAGGCGACCTGCGGCAGGTGGGTGATGTCTACGACCTGCATCGTTTCGGCCAGCGCGCAGATGATCTCGCCCATCGCGTCGGCGATGCGCCCCGAAACACCCGTGTCGATCTCGTCGAAGAGAATGGTCGGCAGCTGCATCCGCCGCGCCAGCAGCGCTTTGAGCGCCAGCATGACACGCGACAGCTCGCCGCCCGATGCGATCCGTTCGACGGCGGCGGGCGGCGTGGTGCGGTTCGCCGAGAAGCGGAATTCGACACGGTCGCGGCCTCCCTCCGTCAACGCACCGCAGTCGACGACGGCCGCCTCGAAACGTGCGTCGGGCATTCCCAGCCGCACGAGCGTGGCGACGATCTGCCCGGCAAAGGCCGGAGCTGCCTGTTCGCGCGTGCGGTGCAACTCGGAGGCCAGCAATTCGGCCTCGTTGCGGACGGCTCCGATCTCGGCCTGCAAGGCGGCCAGTTCCTCGTCGGAGTGCGTAATGGCGTCGAGCTGTGCGGCATAGCGGTCTCTGAGCGCAATCAGTTCGCCCTCGTCGGCCGCACGGTGCTTCTGGCAAAGCGAATAGAGCGTATTGAGACGGTCGTCCACCTTCTGCAACCGTTCGGGGTTGGTCTCGATGCGCTCGCCGTCCTCGGCGAGCGTCGCGGCGATGTCTTTGAGCTCTTCGAGCACCGAACGCAGCCGCCGGGACAAGTCTGCGGCGTGGGGATAACTCCCGCCCAGCCGTCCGATCTCCACCTCGGCGTTCTTGACCTGCGCCAGCACCCCGATTTCGTCCCCGTCGAAGGCGTTGCGCACGGCCGTGATCGCCTCGCCGATCCGATCGGCATTGGCCAGCACGGCCTGTTCCGCTTCCAGTTCGGCGACTTCGCCCGCACGCAGGCGCGCAGCCGTCAGCTCCTCCGCCTGGTAGCGGAGCCACTCTTCGTCGCGCCGGGCCGCGTCGGCCTCCGCACGCAGGCGGGCGCAGGTGCGCTGCAACTCCTGCAAACGCTCGTATTTGGCGCGATACGCCGCCCGCAGCTCGCCGTTGCCGGCCACGGTATCGAGCGCTTCGGTGCGGAACTCCTCCGAGGCGAGGATCAGGTTCTGATGCTGCGAATGGATGTCGATGAGCCGGCTGCCGAACTCGCGCAGCTGTGCGAGCTGCACCGGCAGGTCGTTGATGTAGGCGCGGCTCTTGCCGGCAGGAGTTAGGATGCGCCGCACGACGGCTTCGTCGGCGTAGTCCAGGTCGTTGGCCTCGAAAAAGGGGCGCAGACCGTAGGCGGCGATGTCGAACACCCCTTCGATCACGCAGTTGCGCTGCGTGTCGCGCAGCGCAGCACCCTCGTTCTTGTTGCCCAGCAACAGCCCCAGCGCCCCAGCAGGATCGACTTTCCGGCGCCTGTCTCACCCGTGATGATGTTCAGGCGGGGATCGAATTCGATTTCGAGCGAATCAATGAGGATGTAGTTGCTGACCGACAGACGGCGTAACATGGCGTTATTCGTTTATCAACGTTTCGATTTTATCGGCGATGCGGGCGGCCACCTCGCGTTTGGCGAGCAGCGGCAGCGGTTCGTTGCCCGCCTCCGAGACGAAGGTCACCTTGTTGGTATCGCCGCGGAAACCCGCTCCGGCGTCGCGCAGCGAATTGAGCACGACGAAGTCGAAGTGCTTCCGGCGGAGCTTCTCGCGGGCGTGCGCCTCCTCGTCGTCGGTTTCGAGCGCGAATCCCACCAGCACGCGGCCGCCCTTGCGGCTGCCCAGTTCGGCGGCGATGTCCTTCGTGCGGCGCAGGCGGATCGTCAGCTCGCCGTCGCCTTTCTTCAACTTGCGGTCCGCACAGGTCTCGGGAGTGTAGTCCGCCACGGCGGCGCACATCACCGCGCCGTCGGCACGGTCGAAGGCCGCAGTCGCGGCACGGTACATCTCCTCGGCCGAGAGCACGTCGCAGCGCGTGACGCCCGCGGGCGTCGGCAGGGCCGTGCGGCCCGTGACGAGGGTGACCTCGGCGCCGCGTGCCGCCAGCTCGCCCGCAATGGCGTAGCCCATCTTGCCCGACGAGTGGTTGCTGATGTAGCGCACCGGATCGATCGCTTCGATCGTCGCGCCCGCCGTCACGACGAAGCGCTTACCGCACAGCGTCTTTTTTTTTTCGGCGAGAAGCCGCTCCGCGAAGGCGACGATCTCGGCCGGCTCGGCCATGCGGCCCTTGCCGCTCAGGCCGCTGGCCAGTTCGCCGTCGCCCGGTTCGACGACCTGCACGCCCGTGCGGCGCAGCATGTCGAGATTGGCCTGCGTCGCGGCGTGGGCGTACATATCCAGATCCATCGCCGGGGCGACGACCACCGGCGCCCGCGACGAGAGGTAGGTCGTCAGCAGCAGGTTGTCGGCCACGCCGTGGGCCATTTTGGCCAGCGTATTGGCCGTGGCCGGCGCGATCAGGTAACAGTCGGCCCACTCGCCGAGCGCCACGTGGGAGTTCCACGCGCCGTTTTCGGGGTCGAAAAAGTCGACCAGAATGGGATTTTTCGACAGCGTGGCCATCGTCAGCGGCGTGATGAACTGCTTGGCCAGAGGCGTCATCACCACGCGCACGTCGGCGCCCGCCGTCTTCAATAAACGACACAGCACAGCCGCCTTGTAAGCCGCTATGCTGCCTGTGATTCCCAGTAGAATGTGTTTGTCCTTCAACATGGAAGCGGGTGGCTTACGCCCTTTCGGGTCAGTTCTCCGTCTTCGCGCCCTCCTTGAAGAAAAGCTCGCCGTCGAGGAACTCCTCGGTGGCGATGATCGCCGGTTTGGGCAGGCGTTCGTAGTAGCGCGAGATTTCGATCTGCTCGCGGTTCTCGAAGGTCTCCTCCAACGTGTCGGTCGTCGTCGAGAACTCGGCGAGTTTGCGGTTGAGCTCGGTCTTCAACTCGGCCGAGATCTGGTTGGCGCGGCGGGCGATGATGTTGACCGTCTCGTAGATATTGCCCGTTTCGCGATCCAGATCCACCAGCTTGCGGGTGATGGTGTTGTTGGGGATGTTCTTTTTAATTTCCATCTTGCGTATCGTTTTTTTGATTCTTAGCCAGATAATCCTTCGCCTCTTTGGCCATGCGGTCAACCTCCTTACGGTGGGTCGATTCGGGGAACTCGGCGATGAAGGTATAATAGGAGTCGAGCATCGAGAGATAACGGTCGGTCTGCTTGCGCTGCACCGAGTTGTGCGCCAGCTCGTAACCCGAACCGACGATCAGATACATCAGCTCTTCGCGGTGGGGCGTCTCGGGGTATTTCCGCAGGGCGTTTTTCAATGCCACGATCGCCGACTTGTGCTTGCCGATCTTGTAGTAGGTATAGGCGTTCAGGAACTCCTTGTCGTGGAGCCGCCCCGTCAACTCGTTACGCATCTGCTCGAACTGCCCGTACTTCTCGCTGTCGGGATAACGCGACATGAACTCCGAAATGGCGACGATCGCCTGGCCGGTGACCGTCTGGTCGCGCTGGGGCGACGGCGAGAGGTAGTAGAAGCACATGGCGTACATCCCTTCGGCATCTTCGATGAAAGGACTGCGGCCGAAGGTGCGGCGGTAGGTGTCGAACAACTCCGAGGCCGTGTCGTAACTGCGGTTCTTGAAATGGGCGCGGGCGATGTAGAACGAAAGCGTGTCGGCCTTGCTGGTTCCCGAGTAGTAGTTTTCGACGTTCTGCAAAAGCGTGATGGCCTTGCTCCATTTTCCGGCATCGTACAACTCGACGCCCTTGGCGTAGATCGCTTCGGGATCGCCTCCCTTGATGAGGCGGTTGATGCCGCTGCACCCGCTCAGGGAGGCGCTCAGAGCCACGATGCCGAGCAGGTAGAATAAGATTTTTTTCATCCTTTGGTTTGTTTCCGCGTGCAATACTCCACAGTCGTGCAAAGTTACGCATTATTTAACGAAAAACAAAACGAAAAATTGTCCGGCCCCGAACGAACCGGAGCGGGCGGCGATCGGGAATCGTCGTCCGGACGCGCATCGGCCGCGGAAACGACGGCTCCGAAAACGGCGCTATTCGTCCGCCGGCGTCTTGTCAGGCACGGAGATCAGGTAGAGCAGGTGCTCCACGCCGCGCACGTAGTTGCGCTTGTGGTTTTTGGGCGAGTAGACGTAGCAGTCGATGGTCAGGACGCGGCCGGTGGCCGTATCGACGGTCGTGTAGCTGACGAACGGGCCGCCCATGAAGTCGTTCTTCACGTCCCAGAATCCGCGCAGCTCGACCCACAGCCGCCCTTCGAGCCGGAAGGTGCGCAGATCGGGCTCGTAGACGTCGGCCGTAATCATGTAGGAGCCTTCCGAGGGACCGGGGATGCGAGCCGCGAACCGGTTGCGCGCCTCGGTCAGCGCTTCGACCGTCAACGCCTGTCTGCCCGTGTAGGGGTAGGAGTAGATGAAAAATCCCTGGCTGGCCTGCGGAAATTCGTAGGAGATCCACAGGAAATCGTCGCCCTTCGCACGGAGCTTGTAGCCCTGCGGCACGGAGAAGTCGACGCCGAACTGCTCCTTGACCAGCCCCGCGAGAAACTTGTCGGGGAATTTGCGGCCGAAATCGATCGTGCGGTCGCGTTCGGCCTTTTCCAGCACGTAGAGCAACTCCTCGCGGTGCGCGCCGAGGTAGTCGACGAGCGACTGCTGGGTCGGCCCCTGCAACGTCACGACGATCTGCGGCTGGGCATAGAGGTCGTACTGCACGGCCGCTGCCGGCTCCTCGACCTCCGCATCGACGAGTACCTGCAATACGTTGCGGTGACGCGTGACAAGATTCTCGAATCCGCTCGGCAGCACGCGCAGCACGTCGAAGAGCGGTTCGCGCTGGTTGAGTCCCGCGACGGGTTCGGTCAGAATGCTGCGCAGCGTATCGCCCAGCGCACCCTGCCATTCGGGCTGGTCGCAGACCACGATCAGTTCGTAGGGCGCACCCTGCGCGTTGATGCGCTGTTCGCCCAGCGTGCGGAACGCCTTGCAGCCGAAACACGACGCTGCGACGGCAAGCACGACGGCCAGTTTTACTACTCCTTTCATCGGTTCTATACGTTTTTGTGCGAGGAACGTGCGGACGCCGGTGCCGGAGGTTGATTCGTCCAGACAAAATAGCTAATTTTTGCAAAGATGGCGCAATTTTCACGGCGTCGGATGCGATTTTCTGCACGCGGGCTTCCGCCCTTGCAAAGATAGTATTTTTGTCTAATTTGCACGGTCATTATCTTCCGCACATGCGTCTCAAACCGCCGAAATTCATCCGCCGGCTGATGCCGGACCTGATCTGGGAGATCGACGACCCGGAGGGGGTTTTCCTGACCTTCGACGACGGCCCCACGCCGGGCGTCACGGAGTGGATACTCTCGACGCTGGACAAGTACGATGCCAAAGCCACGTTTTTCGTGCTGGGAAAAAACGTCGAGATGTATCCCGACCTGTTCCGGCGCATTGTCGATGCGGGACACAGGGTCGGCAACCACACCTACTCCCACCAGAAGGGGTGGGGCATGAGCCTCGAACGCTATATCGAAGATGTGGATTTCGCCAACGATCTGATCATAGCGAACTGTTCCGGCCGCCCTATGCGCGCATCACGCCGGCGCAGGCGCGGTTCCTGGGCCAGCGCTACAACTGGTGATGTGGGATATCATCTATCATAGTCCGCCTCGGCCAGCACGACGTTCCACGCATCGGAACCCATCTCGTAGATGTCGCCGTAGTAGATCGCCATACCCTGCGTGAAGGTCAGCTCCACGTCCTCGGTCAGATTGCTCATGTTGCCGTCCAGCGTGCGGTTGTAGAACGCCAGCGGCCCGTAGTATTCGAAGTCGCAGACTTCGTCGTTTTCGAGCAGAAGCGAGCAGGTCACTTTATAAAGGCCCTCGATCATCTCGACCTTGGCCGAACCGCTCTGCGCCTCGGAATAGGTGAAATCGCCCTCGTCGTCGTGGCGCGCCAGATAGGTGTCGCCGTCGCCGTTGAGCGTTCCGGCCGGATAGCCACTCCCGACATTCATCGGATAGTCTCTGACGTCCAGCGCCGCGAAATCGGGGTCGGCCGCCAGCGAACCGTTGAAATCGAGGCAGAGGATATAGTAGCCTCCGGGATCGTTCTCGTCTTCGACGGTGAAGTTGATCCAATAGTTGCCCGTCCCTTCGTCGTGATAGTCGCCCTTGTAGTATCCTTCGGCCCTTACACCCTCCGTCAATGCGGGTGTGTCGGGAGTATCGGGTTCTCCGGAGTCGTCATCTCCATCTCCTCCCCCTCACCCGGCGTTCCGGGCGTTTCGTTCTGTTCGGGATCGGTCGCAGGATCGTCGTCGCTGCACGCAGGCGCCATGCAGACGAGGCAGAGGGCAGCCGCTGCCAGCAAAAGTTTTTCGAATCTCATATACTAACTAACCGTTAAAATTATACCGCAAATGTATAAAAAATATTCTTTTGCGACGATCGTGTCCGGATTCGCCGCGTATTTGTTAATTTTGTCTCCGCCTATGAAACTGATCCTTGCCGTTACCGCCGCCAGCGGCGCCGTCTACGCCCGCCAGACCGCCGAGCGCCTCGCCGCACTCGACTGCGTGGAATCCGTAGCACTCGTTTACAGCGACGTCGCGCCGACGGTCATGGCGCACGAAGGCGTCGCACTGCCCGACCACCCGAAGTTCGTCCGTTACGACAATCGCGACCTGTTCGCCCCGCCGGCCAGCGGTTCGGCGCGCTACGATGCGATGATCGTCGTGCCGTGTTCGGTCGGTACGGCCGGCCGGATCGCTTCGGGCGTGTCGCAGACGCTCATCGAGCGGGCCGCCGACGTGATGCTCAAGGAGCGTCGGCGGCTGGTGTTCGTGGTGCGCGAGACGCCCCTGTCGCTGATCCACCTGCGCAACATGACGGCGCTGGCCGAGTGCGGCGCCGTCGTGCTGCCCGCCGCACCGTCGTTCTACGCCCGCCCCGCCGACATCGAATCGCTCTGCGCCACGGTCACCGAACGCATCGTCGCGCTCGTCTGCCCCGAAGCCGAGCATTACGAATGGGGGCGGAGTCTTAGGCCGCAGACGGCCGGCATCGGTCGCAGCCATACGAATCGACGGAGCGAACCCTCCGCACGAGCGGAGGATACCGAACCCTCCGGCAGTTCGGGCGGATGTCTCCGCTCGCGGACGCACGCCCCTTCGGCAGGGAACTTTCGGCCCGGAATCTTGTATTTCCGATTTTTTTGTAATTTTGTGCGCTATCGATCAATCACGTAAACAAAAACGATATTTTTATGGCAACAACCGGAGCGCCGTCCCTATCAGTTCACCTACGAGGATGATCTGGAGCGCCCACTTCATGCATACGGAAACTTTCGAGGAGATCAACATCGACAAGGACCTGATCGACAATTACGACCTGATGGCCGACGGTCAGATCGTCGAGGTGATGTTCCACACCGAGAAGGAGAGCGTTCTTTCCGCCGAGCTTCCCCCGATCGTGGATATGGAAGTGACCTATACCGAGCCGGGCATCAAAGGCGATACCGCCTCGACCAACTCGCTCAAACCCGCAACGGTCAATACCGGTGCAACGATCCGCGTTCCGCTGTTCATCAACACGGGCGACAAGATCCGCGTCGACACCCGCACCCGCGACTACGTGGAGCGCATCAAGTAGCGAACGGCACAGCTCACGGAAAAAGGCGGCCGTCCCGATCGTCGGGACGGCCGCCTTTTTCCGTCATGCAGATTCAGGCCGTGAGGTTGGCCCCATATTCGACGAGCGTCCTGCGCAGCTGCCCGACATCGATCTCCGCTACGCCGACGCCCGAGCGGACGCACTGCGCCGCCGCAGCTCCGGCCGCCTGCCCCAGCCCCATGACCGAAGCCTGCACGCGCACCGATGCCGACGCGACCGCATCGGCCGAAAACGACCGGCCGGCTACCAGCAGGTTCGGGAAACCGGGGGCGATCAGGCAGCGGTAGGGAATGAAGGCCGCCTCTTTGAGGAACTCGCACCGCTGTCCGGTCGACGAGGCGGCGTGGATGTCGACCGGATGACATCCCCGCGAAACAGCGTCGGGAAAGTCGACGGCATGGAGATACTCCTCGCCCGTGAGCGTGTGGAATCCCCTGATGCGGCGCGTCTCGCGCACGCCGGTCTGCGTGGCGGTAGCGAGCAGCGAGGCGTTGCGGAAGGCCGGCACGTGCCGGCGGAGCAGTTCGGTGAAGAGGTGGACGTGTTCGTGCAGCAGGCACTCCGCGGCCGTCGCCTCGCGGTTGTCGGCCATATCGGCCTGCGTGCGCGCCATGTTGACGAGCACCACCCCGGGCGTCAGCACGCCGCAGTACCACGGCCCGCCGAAGAGGGGTACCTCCTCCCGCTCGCGGAGCGCTTCGAGCGCCTCGCGGATGGCGAGGTCGTGGTAGTTGACACCCTGCCGGCTGTGGCGCAGCATCGGCAGCGCGTCGGTATCTACGCCGCCGAGCATGAAGATGAGCGAGGCCGGTTGCAGCGTCGTGCCTGCGGGCTGCATCGGGACGCCCGCCCGCAGCGCCAGGTCGGCGTCGCCCGTGGCGTCGATGAAGTAACGGGCGACGAGCGCCTCGGCGCCGTTCTTGTTCTCGATGACGACGTGCGAGATCCGCCCCTCCTTCGTCCGGCAGCCGGTCAAGTAGGAATGAAAATAGAGCGTCACGCCTGCTTCGAGCAGCATCCGCTGGGCGACGAGCTTGTACTTCTCGGGCGAGAAGGTGATATTGCCCAGCGGCTTCTCCTCCTCGGCGCCTCCGATTTCGGAGAGCCGTTCGACGAACTCCCACGGGATGCCGCCGACGATGCGGCGGCCGTTGTAGTTGAAGACGCTGATTGGCGCCACCAGTCCGGCGGTAGCCATGCCGCCGAGGAATCCGTAGCGCTCGACGAGCGCCGTACGTGCCCCGCCGCGCGCGGCAGCGATCGCAGCGATCAGGCCGGCCGGTCCGCCGCCGCAGACCACGACGTCGTACGAACCCACGACCGGAACCTCTTTCGTCTGTGTGATGAAATCCATCGTATCGAATGTTATTAAACGTACTCCGCGGTATTATCCGACGATGCGTTTTCGCTTCGCCTCGCAGAGATAACAGACCGCGAATACGACCGCCGACCGGCCCGTAAAGATGCCGCCGATTACCGGTGTAGAAACCGTTGCAGGAATCACACGCGACGGTTGCGGACGCCTACTTCTTGCGGACGATGCGCGCGGTGGACTGGGTCGTCTGGCGGACGAAGACTTTCGGCGTATAGCCGTACTTGGCCAGCAGCTCGTCGGTATAGCCCCGGATGGTGAGCAGCTCCATATCCTCGACCTTCATCACGTCGAAGCCCTCGTCGCGGAATTCGGCCACAGCTTCGTCGATATGCCACGAATTGTCGACGCACAACCCCAGATTGACCGCCGAATTGTGGATCAGATTGGTCTTGATGCGGTAGCGTTCGAGCAGCGAGAAGATCGTGGCGAACTTCTCTTCCAGCACGAACGAAAAATCGCGCGACCGCACCGTCAGGAAGACCTGATCCTTTTTGAGAATCAGAATCGGGACGGTCACGGGCGCCGACGTGCCGCGGATCACCGTTCCGGGCTTGCGCTTGTCGCCGAACGGGCGGACGTAGAGCGGGATATTCTTGTTCTGCAACGGCTTGATCGTCTTGGGGTGGATGATCTGCGCACCGCTGTACGCCAGCTCGATCGTATCGAGGTAGTTCAGCTCCTTGATCTGCTCGGCGTCGGGGAAGGTCTTGGGGTCGGCATTGAGCACACCGTCGACATCCTTCCACACCGACATCGACTCCGCGCCGAGAATATTGGCCACTACGGCCGCCGAGTAGTCTGAACCCTCACGGCCGAGCGTCGTAGTCGTCCCGTCGGGTGCGCCGCCGATGAAGCCCTGTCCCACGAAGATCGTCTCCGCCGCACCTTCCACTTCGGCCAACAGACGGAATGCCGAGGCGTCGATATCGACCGAAGCGTCCTTGTGGCGCTGCTGCGTGACCAGTGCACGGCGCATGTCGACCCAATGGTTGGCCACTCCCGCCGAGGCGAGGTACTCCGAGACGACGGTCGTCGAAAGCAGTTCGCCGAAGGCGACGATCGTGTCGTACCACAACTCGGCGTCGGCCGCACGGTACTGCGTCTCGGCGGCGACGCGATCCAGTTCGGCGAACAACGCCTCGACCCGTTCCAGACGGGTCGGGCCGTGCCAGAGGTCGTCGATGATCGCGGCGTGATATTCGCGCAACCGTGCGATCTCGGCAGCGGATTTTTCGCGGTCGCCCCGCTGCACCCCCTCGAACACCCGTTCCAGCGCATTGGTCGTCTTGCCCATCGCCGAGACGATGATGAAGAGGTTCTGTTCGTCGTCGATGATATTGCGCAGGTTGCGCACCCCCTCAGCATTGCGGACCGATGCTCCGCCGAATTTATAGACCTTCATATCCTTGTTTCCCGTTTTACCTTATTCGAGCCGTCGTGCTGTCCAGCTGCACATAACCACTGCGCCCCTTTCCGGAGTTCGCACCTTTTATTTTATTAAATTATCCGCCCCTACTATCCACGGTTCGATACCCGCTCCGGTACAGCACGAGCAGGGGCGGTCAATCGGCCTTCGCCGACCTTCAATTCTCCGGCGCCGATTGTCCGTACGTCGTCCCCGTATTGTAGAACAGGAAAGCGTAGCTGTCGGCCGATTCGGCGATACGCTTCGAGAGCGGTTTGCCCGCGCCGTGGCCGGCATTCCGTTCGATGCGGATCAGCACCGGAGCATCGCACGCCTGCGCATATTGGAGCGTCGCAGCGAATTTGAACGAATGCGCCGGCACCACACGGTCGTCGTGGTCGCCCGTCGTGACGAGCGTCGCGGGGTAGCAGACGCCTTCGCGGATGTTGTGCAGCGGCGAGTAGGCGTAGAGCGTGCGGAACTGCGCCGCATCGTCGCTCGTACCGTATTCGGTCGCCCAGCCCCAGCCGATGGTGAAAAGGTGGTAGCGCAACATGTCCATCACGCCGACCGCAGGCAGGCAGACGGCGAACAGGTCGGGACGCTGCACTTCGCAGGCGCCCACCAGCAATCCGCCGTTCGAGCCGCCGGCGATGGCCAGCTTTTCGCGCGAGGTATACTTCTCGGTGATGAGAAATTCGGCCGCCGCGATGAAATCGTCGAAGACCTGCTGCTTGCGGTCGAGCATACCAGCCTTGTGCCACCGCTCGCCGTATTCCGAACCGCCGCGCAGGTTGACGTTCACCACCACGCCGCCCTGCTCCATGAAGAGGATGTGCTCGGGCTTGAACGCAGGGGTGATATTGATCTGGAAACCGCCGTAGCCGTAGAGGTAGCAGGGATTGCTGCCGTCGAGCCGCAGACCCCTGCGATGCGAGACGAACATCGGCACGTGCTCGCCGTCGGAGGATTCGAAGAAGAGCTGTTCGGTAGTGTACTGCGCCGCATCGTAGGCCACCTGCGGCGTATGGTAGCAGGTAGTGCGGCCCGTGGGGATGTCGTAGCGGTAGACGGTCGGAGGCGCGGTGAAGGTGTTGAGCGAGAAGAAAATCTCCTGCTCCCTGTCCTTGCAGCCGAAACTCGGCACCGAGCCGATGGCCGGCAGCGGCACGTCGGCCTGCCGGTTGCCCTCGTAATCGTATTTGTAGATCTTGTTCTGCGCGTTCCGGAGGTATTTCACCCACAGGTATCCCCCGCCCGGAGCGACCGCTTCGAGCAGATCGTCGGGGTGCTCCGCGATGACGGTCTCCAACCCCCGGGGTTCGAGCAGATCGATGCGCGCCAGCCGATAGTTGGCCGCACTGTCGTTGGTCACGACATAGAGTTTGTCGTCGCGGCACTCGACGGGCGCATAGTCGTTGGCGAAGCCGGCCAGCAACGTACGGAACGGCTCCTCCTTGTCCGCCGGCCGGAAGAGAACTTCACTGCCCGACGTACCTTCCGACGCGAGGACGAAAAGCCAGCGGCCGTCGTCGCTCTCCCAGCCGCTGAAATAGCGCAGCGGATGCTCCGGATCGCCGTATATGAGAATGTCGTCGGCCTGCGCCGTACCCAGACGGTGGTAATAGACCTTCTGGCATTCGTTCTTCGACGAATAGACGTTCGCCTTCGGCGCGTCGTAGGCGCTGTAATAGAACCCTTCGGAGTCGGGGGCCCATGTCGCGCCGGAGAACTTCACCCATTCGATCACATCCTGCGTCAACTGACCCGTCGCGGTATCCACGACATGTATCCGCACCCAATCCGAACCGGCTTCGGCGGCGGCATACGCGCACCAACGGCCGTCGTCGGAGAACGAGACGTCGACGAGCGCCGTAGTACCGTCGGCCGAAAGGGTATTCGGATCGAGGAACAGTTCGCCCTGAGCCGTGAGCGAGCGCTTGCGCCACAGCGCCGACTGGTTTTGAAGGCCGTCGTTGAGGAAATAGTAGTAATAGTCGCCGTGCCGCTCGGGCGCGCCCTCCTTCGGATAGTCGTAGAGCGCCGTCAACCGGTCGTAAATGGCCTGACGGGCAGGGAGCCGGTCGAGGTAGTCGCGCGTGACGGCGTTTTCGGCTTCGACCCATGCGGCCGTCTCGGCCGAATTGTCGTCTTCCAGCCAGCGGTAGGGATCGGCGACGCGCGTACCGTGGTAGTCGTCGACGACGGTCGTGTCGCGCCGCGTGTCGGGATAGGGTAAATGGCTTATTTTCATCTTTCTGTTACAACCGGGCATCAACGCGACCACTGCGAGGGTCGCCGCCGTCCATACGAATCGTCTCATCGGTCTGCTTTTGTATTGTTGCCGCCGGACGGAGAGGGTGTCTCGCCGCTACCGCAATCGTGCGGGCTACGGACGAACGTCTCGCTTCGACCGGCGTTTATGCGGACAAAGATACGAATAAGCGAGGGCAATGTCAAATTTTATTCGAACATTGCCGAGAGGGAGTATCTAAGGCGCAGCCAAAGATACGAATAAGCGGGGGCAATGTCAAATTTATTTGAACATTTGAACATTTGAACATTGCCGAACGCGGGTATCTTCGGCATCGGCCGAAGATACGAAAAGTCGAGCGCAGAAGCAACCGTTCGTCCGATTCTGCCGTAACAAAGCATTCAAGGCGGAGCCAAAAGAGTAGGAAAAAGAGAAGATTTGCGTAACTTTGGCTGTCATAAAAACGGTAAAGATTATGTACGACGAACTCCGAACAACCGTCGAACGGGCGTGGGACGACCGCAGCCTGTTGCAGGACGATACGACCAAAGCCGCCATCCGCGAGGTGGTGGAACTCATCGACAAGGGGCTTCTGCGCACGGCCGAACCCGTCGACCTCGCGTGCAGCCAGTGGCGGGTCAACGAGTGGGTCAAGAAGGCCGTGATCCTCTATTTCCCGATCCAGAAGATGCGCACGATGCGCGCCGGCGAACTGGAATGGTACGACAAGATGGACATCAAACGCGACTACGACCGGCTGGGCGTACGCGCCGTGCCCCATGCAGTAGCCCGTTACGGCGCCTACATCGCTCCGGGAGCCATTCTCATGCCCTCGTACGTCAACATCGGCGCCTACGTGGGCGAAGGGACGATGGTCGATACGTGGGCCACCGTCGGGTCGTGCGCCCAGATCGGGAGCCACGTCCACCTCTCGGGCGGCGTGGGGATCGGCGGCGTGCTCGAACCCGTGCAGGCAGCGCCCGTCATCATCGAGGACAACTGTTTCATCGGTTCGCGCGCGATCGTGGTCGAGGGGGCGCACGTCTGCCGCGAGGCGGTGCTCGGCTCGAACACGGTCATCACCGGTTCGACGCACATCATCGACGTCACGGGGGCCGAACCGGTCGAATACCGGGGCTACGTTCCGCCGCGTTCGGTCGTAATTCCGGGAAGCTACGCCAAGAAGTTTCCGGCCGGAGAGTACAGCGTAGCCTGCGCGCTCATCATCGGGCGGCGCAAGGAGTCGACCGACAAGAAGACCTCGCTCAACGACGCGCTGCGCGATTTCGGCGTTGCGGTGTAAAGGAAGGCGTGTTTCTCCCCGACCAAGCCTAAGAACGAACGGATAAATTCTCAATTTCGCCATGATCTATCATATTGCGGAGACGACTTCGACCAACGACCTCGCGCGTGAGGAGCGTTACGGCCACGGCGACGTGATCTGCGCCGAACGGCAGACGGCGGGACGCGGGCAGCGGGGACATACATGGACGAGTCCCGAAGGGGTGAACCTTCTCTTTTCGGTCGTGCTCTGTCCGACGTTCCTTCCCGCAGGCGAGCAGTTCCTGCTCTCGCAGGCCGTGGCGCTCGCGCTGGTCGACACCCTCGGCACCTGCGGAATCGACGCCTGCATCAAATGGACGAACGACATCTACGCCGGCGATCGCAAACTGGTGGGTATCCTCATCGAGCATCACCTCGCAGGCGGGCGGCTCGCCCGCACGGTGGCCGGCATCGGCATCAACGTCAACCAGACGGAGTTCGATCCCGCGCTGCCCAATCCCACCTCGATGGCGCTCGAAGCGGGACGCACGTTCGACCGAGAAGAGGTGCTCGACCGGTTCCACGCCGCACTCATGCGACGGTATGCCGCGCTCGAAGCGGGCGACAGGGCGCCGCTTGCGGAGGAGTATCGCCGCCGCATGTACCGGATCGACGCTCCGCAGGCCTTCCGGCTGCCCGACGGAACCCGTTTCACGGGCGTGATCCGCGGTGTCCGCGCAGGGGGCGCGTTGCAGGTCGAACACCCCGACGGCACGTTGCACGACTATCTTTTCAGGGAGATCGAGTTCGAGGTGAAAAAATCGCCGGAGGAGTTGGGAATGAAAAAATAAGACGTATCTTTGTGTCGCCGGCGCTTCAAGCCGCAGGAATTCGGGACGCGGATCATCCTGCCGGACAGAAGGCCGGAACGGCGCGACCGGTGCAACCGGCGGAACGGCCTTCGGGATCGCACCGCTGCGACGGAAACGGATAGTTCCATGCAAAAAAGATAAAATATGAATGTTCCTTCCAATTTGAAGTACTCCAACGACCACGAGTGGTGCCGTATGGAGGGAAACGCGGCCTACGTCGGCATTACGGATTTCGCGCAGAGCCAGTTGGGCGACATCGTCTTCGTCGATGTGCCCACCGAGGGCGAGACCGTCGCGGCAGGCGAGGTTTTCGGTACGATCGAGGCGGTGAAGACCGTGTCGGACGCATTCCTCCCGTATCGGGCGAGATCGTCGAATTCAATGCAGCCGTCGACGCCGACCCTTCGATCGTCAACAAAGGATCCCTACGGCGAGGGCTGGCTCGTAAAGGTGCGGGTGAGCGATCCCGCTGAGTACGATACGCTGCTCACGGCCGAGCAATATACCGAGTTGATCGGATAGTCCGATCGCTGCCGGATAATGGAACCGCCGCCCCGAGAGGGGCGGCGGTTCCGATTTACGATACGAACGAGTTCTTACAATCGGCCCGCCATCCCGAGGAGGAAATCCGAGAGGATTCCGACGCGAGGGCCGATTGCAGACCGTCGGGAATATGTAGTTGTATTATCGTCTGTCAGCCTGCGGCCGGCGGAGGATGCGTCGGCCGCCTGTGGCGGGACGATGCAGCCCTCCGCATGGGGCGGCTGCGGGCTGCCGCTCTCCGGCCGCAGTCGAAGAGCGAATCTTTTCCAATCGTTAGTTTTAGCAGAATCGGAGTGTGAAAGCGTCGGAAACATCCTGAATGTATATCCGGAAGCATCCCGCACCTTCGATTCGGCGTCTCCTGCGAGTAGCAGTTTTTACCACCTTTTGTCACCAAAAGGTGGTACCAAAAGTGTCCGCAGGGCACCTCCCTCGGGATCGGACAAAGGCTGTCACTGAGCGATCACACAAGATCTGCGCCGTTTGCGCACGATCGCTCCGAGCGTTCCATCCTTTGTCCGATCTGTTTCCGTCTCCGGTACAATGCGGAAGTTATGGTGTGCTCCGCGCAACCATGATCTATTTCGATGTAATTCCTCCGTACTCAATTTAGCAGGCCGGAGGCCTGCCCGAATGCACTGCGAAAGTAGCGGATGAAGTGACGGCACCGGGTGAACGCCAAGAGTGGGTGTGCAAAACGACGTTCAGCAGGCGAACGCAGAGGCCGCTTGCGGACTTTGCCGAGCCGCCACAGTCGAAGCGGCGCAAAGGATTGCGCCGCAAAAGCGGAGTCTTTTGTGCCCGCTCAGTGAGCGCAGGTGTCGTCACCCGCTGCTTTTCGCCGTGCTTGATCTTTTGGTGCTTTTGGATCAAGACAAAAGCACATAAGAAAGAATATGCTCCACAGAAGAAATCGATTCTTCGGAAAGAATTCCGACGCCAAGATCGGCTGCGTCGTATCTGCGGGCCGAAGGCTGCGGGACACGCCCACGGTGGCGGGCCTCCGCAGGCGGAGACTTCAACCCGCACGGCGCAAAGGCCCGCAATATTTCAAGCCGGATTGTGGGGTTTCGCAAGGCCGAAACCTGGCCTGCATGGCACGTTGCTCCGTGAATTCCCGAAAAGTTCGTTCAAGCAGGAGATTTCCGCCCGTCCCGCTCCGTTCCGACCGGCACGCCCCTCCCGACATCCCGAAGGGCAACAGACATACCGAAAGGAGCACACGCCCCCCGATAAACAACGGGAACCGTTTCCTATGAAACGATTCCCGTTTTCTTTTCCGCGGCGTATCCCGCCCGATCCGGCTTAGAGCGCGTTGACGTGCAGTTGGAGCGCGCCTTTCGTTACCGGCCTTGTTCTTGTGGATGATGTTGTGCTTGGCCAACTTGTCCAGCATCGACGTTACCTTGGGCAGCAACGCTTCGGCAGCGCTCTTCTCGCTGGTGTTGCGCAGCGCCTTCACCGCATTGCGCGCCGTCTTGTGATAGAGACGGTTGTGCGCACGTTTGGTAACGGTCTGGCGAATCCGCTTCTTGGATGACTTATGGTTTGCCATAATTTCGTTTTTTATTTTATTTCACTTTTCGTCAATAAGCAAAACGGCCGTAGCCGCCCTCGGATAGGTCGCTAAAACCCGCTCCTGCAACGTATCACCCGTAAAAGCCGCCCACCCCGCCGATCCGTACTGGGCGAAACTTCTGTTCCGTCCCGCTTCCGGCGCCGACAGCCCCGCGGCCTCTCGTTTGTAGCCCATAGCAGAGTCGAACTGCTCTTTCAAGAATGAAAATCTTGCGTCCTAACCGATAGACGAATGGGCCTACTCACCGCTATTTCCGCCTCGCAGCGTACTTTAGCGGTGCAAAGATAAGCAAAAAGCGATCGAAACAAAAATGGAATAAAAAATTGCGAAATAAACGCATTTTAAACTGCAATCTCCCGATAATCAACGCTCTGCAAGAACAAACGCAATCTATTCCGCAGTCACCTCCGCACCGTTACCGTGCGCGTCGAGGCATCGAAGGCCACCGTCCCGTTGTCGAAAAGCCGTTCGATATGGCCACTGCGAATCATTTCGTCGGTAGGCAGGAGGTGCAGCCGCGGCGGATCGATCAGCGCGACGGCGTCGCACAGCGTCAGCGCGATGTCCAGTTCGTGCGTGGAGAACAGGATGCACTTCCCTTCGTCGTGCGCCAGCCGGTGCCAGAAGCGTACACAATTCGTAGCGATTGGGCATGTCGAGAAACGCGGTCGGCTCGTCGAGCAGGATCACCGGTGTGTCCTGCGCAAGCGCACGCGCGATCATCACGCGCTGCGCCTCGCCGTCCGACAGGCGATCCATCGGCTTGTCGGCGAAACCGCCCATCCCCACCAGATTCAAGGCACGGTCGACGACCGCACGGTCTTCGGGCCGCAGACGCCCCAGCCAGTCGGTATAGGGAGCCCGCCCCAACCCTACCACGTCGCGGCTGGCGAGGTTGGCGATGCGCACCTTCTCGGTGGTGACGAAACTCACGACCTGCGCGAGCTCGTGCGCCGGCGTCGCACTCAGCAGGCGTCCGCAGAGCCGTATCCCGCCCGACAGCGGCGCCTCGAGCCCCGCGACCGCACGCAGCAGCGTACTTTTTCCCGTGCCGTTGCGTCCCAGCAACGCGACGAGCCGTCCGCCGCCGATAGCCGCCGAAACATCTTCGAGCAGCACCCGGTGCCCGTAGCCGATAGTGATATGCTGCAATTCGACGTGTGTCATACGATATTCTTATTACGCACCACCACCCACACCACGATCGGAATGCCCATGAGCGCCGTCAGCGTATTGACCGGCAGCGCCAGCTGTTTCGAACAGAGATCGCAGCCGAGCAGCATCGCCGCACCGAGCAGCATCGAGGCGGGCATGAGCACGCGGTGGTCGGCGCTGGCGAAGAGCATCCGCGCCAAGTGCGGCACGGCCAGCCCCACGAAACCGATCGGGCCGCAGAAGGCGGTCACGGTACCCGACAGCAACGTCGTGGCCAGAAAGATCAACGTGCGTGTACGGCCGACATTCAGCCCCATCGTGCGGGCGTAGCGTTCGCCCAGCAGCAGCAGATTCAACGGTTTGAGTACGGCAAACGTCAATCCCGTACCGACCGCCACGGCCGGCACGAGCAGCGTCAGCTGCGGGATCGTCACGTCGCCGAGCGATCCCATCGTCCAGACGACGAACGATTTGAGAGCCGCCGATCCCGATGCGAGATCGAAGGCGAAGAGCACGACGACGACGATCGGGGCGTGTTGTCGCAAGTTCGAATCTTGTCACCCCGACTAACCGAGAATCCTTGATATTCAGCCGAATATCAAGGATTTTTCTTTTATGCCATATGGCCGGAAAAGTGGCGGTGGTACACAAGTGGTACATAAATGGTCGCTATCCGAAAATTTCAATCTCAGTCGTTAAGTATTTGGTTGTTGGGCGGTTGCTGTATTTGGGCCTATGCAGTCGCTCCGAACAGGCAGATAATGAATTTTATCGGGTTCACGGCTATATGAGTTGTAATAGCGTCGCAGTATCTTCTGTCGGGACGAAATAAAACGACCTGCCAATATGTCTTGGCAGGCTTTGCAAATCTACTCTGCCGATGTCCCGATCAGCAACAGAATCGAATAGTCGGTTTCCGCCAGTTTCGCATCCGTGCCGCAACCCCAGACGATATTTACCTGCGGGGCAAATTCGTGAATGACGGTTAAGAGGCTGCATAGGTCGTCGAAACTAATTTCCGATGCGGGATGATAACTTACTTTTACAATCACGTCGAGATCGCCTTCGATATGTAGGGCTTCTAATTCGGTGCGGAGTTGCTCCGCCAAGACGGGCATTGCGCCCTCGACCGTAATTAGGGTACAAGATGCCGCGCTATTCAAAATGCGGTCGAAATCGTTTCGGACGATCGACACCATGTCGTCTTCCGATGGGTTGAATTGGGTGTCGAGATAGTGTTTGATTTCTTCTTTGTTTTTCATGCGATTTTGTTTTTGGGTAATACATTCCGGCTGTGAATACGCAGGTCGATTCAGCCGATATGTACTGGAGACCATCATTGCGGCTTGCTTATTTAAGCCCTATACATTGGCTCGAAACAGGCGGTTAATGAATTTTATCGAGTTTCCGACTACATGAGCCGTAATCGCATCGCAGTATCTTCTGTCGGGATTTAACAAAGCGACCTGCCGGGTTGCGGCAGGTCGGGACAACTAAGAATGGTCGGGATAAAGATTCGGAAAAAGATGTGGATAACAACTTACAACTATGTGCTTTATCCGCGACCGGAATTATATACGAAGGAGAAAATTATGATAAAATATGCAAGATTATTTAATATTGTAATGTTCTTTGTATTTGGCTTGCAATACCTTAAATACTTCTTTATAGTCGGGGTCTTCTGAAACCAGTTTTATTCCATCTTTGTCTCGGAAACTTGCTGTTACCATCATATCAGAAGCTTTCAGCGTGAAGCTCCATGGATAACAGAAATCTTCGGCACTGTCTCCGAAGTCAAATATAATATTAAACGGGCTCGTGTTGTCCAAACCAATACATTCTAATACGACAGTGCTATTTGCTGAATATTCCTTTGCGATCTTCGTATTTCGGACAGTGAAAAGCATACCTGCTCCAGCTATGTTGGCTATTCCCATAATAGGATAATCTGCTTTTTGGGTGAAGAAGAACTGCATATCGAATCCCCTCCGAGAATTTTGATCGGTGATTGCTTTCGTACTTTCTTTGAAAGAATAAAACGCATTGTCAATTGCCAAAGCATATCCCTGCACATTCGTAGTTTTTGCCTTTTCTTGCGCTGCTACAGTAAGGCACAATGCCAGCCCCACAAGGATTAAAATAATTTTTTTCATGATTGTTTGTTTAAGGTTCGTTAATTTCTTTATGATAAAAATAATGCTCCTAAAGATATGATTCCGAGAATGGGTAGTAATAATGTGAGAATTAAGCCTACGATAAATAGAAAAATAGCCTCACCTGCACTGAATACCCTGCAAAGAGCTAAAATAATGAGCGCAATGAAATAGCCGATGAAATTAAAGAAGATAGAAGCCACTATTAGCACGATTAGTCCCAATAAAGACCATAAACAACCGCCTCGGTCTTCTTTCTTCTCCGGTTGGACATTGATAATGGTTTCATTGTGTGTTGATTCGGTCGGGCATATCGGATGTCCGCATTTAAGGCATGCCGGAGCATAGCGGGAAACTTCAGTGCCGCAAGCCGGGCAATGAATCAAAAGAGGTTCTGGTTCCGGTTCTTCGGCAGGGGTTTCTTCCGGGGCTTCTTTTGTTAAAGTCATTTTTGGATATTTCCGTCTTAAGTACATAAATCCGATGATGAACAACAGAATGATGATGATTGATCCCATAATGCCGTATTCACCGAAATATTCCTGTATAGGTGTGGTTTCTTCCATGGAAGGCTAATTTATTCGTCTTTCTCCAATTTTCGGGTGCGATAGATGATTAACAATCCTAAACAAAAAGCAGTTACGGCTATTCCAATGGCGAGTCCTGCCCCAATAGAGAGAAGTAGATGATTGATTGAGTCGATAAGATCCGTTAAAGAGGGGTTTTCCTTGAAATCTTTTGAAAAATCATAAAGGTCTTTAATAGCATCTCCTATTAAGTACATAATAACAGCGGGTGCTATTAGGCACGCAAGCATAAAGAGTGATTTGAGATAGCTTATGCCTCCTAATTTTATCGTGATTGCAATTCTTTGTAGTTTCGAATGTTCTTCAGTCTCTTTATATAATCGGCGGCCTTCCCAATAAAATATGAGGCCTAATACTATAGATACAATTAGTCCCATAATAATATAAATTAATAATTATGCAGTATGTTAAGTTTATTCTTTACAAGACGAAGAATACGCTGCGGAGTATAATTCGCGGCATTTTTGGACTATTCTTTGTTGGTTGTTATTGTATTTCTTTCGGATTAAGTCATCACATCCCAATACGCGGATTGCAGCTTCATATCCTTTCAGCATAAAATAGAATCCGAAATCCTTTTGATCGCCAGTTATCAGATCATAAAATTCTTGTGGATCATGTATTTGTTTAATTAGACCGAAAGAGTCCATTTCCGGCAGGTCGTTTTGGTAGTTCTCGGTTAAAATTTCTTGGGGTGTCATACCCGCCGTCTGTTTTGCACGTTCGAAAAGTTGTTGTGCGGTACAATCTCCATCGTTTAAGCCGACGATAAATCCCATTGCATAGATTTGTTCAAAGGTCGCTTTGTATATTGAATCGTCCAGTTGGGAAGATTGCCGTGCTGATGCTGCAAACGCAGTTGTCATAGCTTTCCAATTCAACATGTTTGCATCGGTTGTAAGGTCTTCGAGAAAATACAATTCCGGGTAATCTTTTTTATATTCAGCCATATTGAACATTAAGACTGAATCCTGCCCTTGAACTTTGTAATACCAGTATACATCGAGGGTTTCGTCGGTGTAGGAATAGATAATAGAATCTTGTATGGCGGCAAAGCATGGAGAATCACAGCATTCCGAGATACAACGATCTACCTCCGAAACCAACGCATTCATTTCGGAATAAGGCTTATTCGTAATTTGTGATAGGATACTTGCTCTTTGTGTAACATCTAATGTGTCACAGTGTAAAATGCTGTTAAGGGATTCGCTCATGTCCAACAATTCCTGAAAAGCACGCCCCTTAAACGGTTGCATAAATTGAGTCTTAAGCTGCTTTAATGGCGACGGAGCAATTTCTCTCCTTTCAAGTCTCTGATTTGTGTAGTCAATCACATCTTTCCGAACGTGCGAGGATGCACGCTCTTCATCGTTGTTGCGTTCGTTTAGGTACTGCTGGAGACCTTCGTTCACTTCCTTTTGATAAACGATAGTCTTTTGTTTTTCATAAAAGTATCCGCATAGTACCGTTATTATAAACAGTAGAGAGATGATTACTCGTTTCATGATATTTGGTTAATAAAGGCTTGTCAATTTCCCATCAGTAAAAACCAAAACCGAATATTTAGGCGTTGATGCGCCTACGCTGTCGGCAAATCCCATCAGTAAGGCTAAAGCCATTGCTTCTTCGCCGGAAAGTTGCGTCATCGCTGCGGCGACTTGCATGTCTTGTTTGTCCTTATTGAAAGTCCATGTTTCAACCCTATGCCCGGATCGCATGCTTTTTCCTATATCGTATGATTTTATGTCAATTACCTCCTGACACATTTGTTGGGTCATGCCGAGTTCGAGTTTTCCATGATAAATAAGCGAGCCGTATCGTTGACCATATTTTCGGATGAATGCTTGCTTTTTTTGTTCTTCAGTCTGATGTTTCTGCTTTTCATCTGCGAGTTTCAGAGAATCGGCGCGAGCTTTTATTCTTTGCCACCGTTCTTCTTGCTCTTGTTGCCAAGCTTTTTCTTTTGCGCGTTGTTTTACTTCAATCGTTATTAGTTCTTCCTTAAGTTGTGATGGATTCTTGTTGAACGTAAAATACTTATAATGCTTGGACGATAGTTCCCATGTTTGGTCTTTAACGCCGTTGTTATATGTCATTTTTCCCGATATTGGAATAATCCCATCCTCTCGATTTCGAAAACGAAGTGCTGCGCCTTCAAAAGAATCTCCATTATTCCAAAGATATTTTATATTGAACGATTCTTTGGAGATATTATAAGAACCTATACTTAAATATTCTTGACAGCCATACTTTCCTATTTTCCAATGAAAGTCATCATAATGAACAGGCCCGATGTATTTATTGCCATTTGAGAAATAAATAGTTGCATTATGTGTCTTGACTTCTTCAAATTGTTGCATAAATGATGATAATTGTCTCCATACGTGAGATTTGTTATTTCCAACCTGCTGAGGAGTCATTCCTATGAAAAAATCATCAAATTCAGTTTTTGCACCATTGATAGTTCCACCCAAATGTAACTTAATCATCCATTCAGAGGCCGCTGTTTTTTTCGATATTGGTTTGTCGTTAGTGGTGTATATTGTTCCATAACAGTCATATGTCCCGTTGATCCGGCCTTGGAATGTTTGATTTTGGGGAGAATATTTACCTTCTAATTTTACCGTATGTGCGGCAGTTTTATAATCGAATTGGACGGGGCCTTCTGTCAATAAACCCTTTTCAAAATTTCCTGTTATTGAAAGCGTTTTATATCCGTTGAGTTTATAAACTACGGTGGATTCTTTAGCTTGTATGTTTATGCAAAAACAAAGCGTTAATGTAAAAAGTAGTAATCGTTTCATGTGATAAATTTTAGTGGTTATTTGCTGCTTAACCTAATTTCTTCCAAAATGAAGTCGGTGTTTCTTCTCCGTTCATGTTTGTAGATGTAACTTCTCCGATCTTTTCAATCTGTAAATCCCGACTGTTGCGACCGAGATAGATGCCTATACGGTTTGCGATAATGACATTACGATTCCGGATGTCGCCTTCGTCCGCATGTGCGATCAGCATACGTTCGTAATAGTCTCTGAAATCCTGCGGAAAAGGATTGGTGATCCGGTGCGAGTCAAAGGTAGGTTCGGCGATGTTCTCGTAAATGTACTTGTGCATCGCATCGTTACCTAATTCTTTGAGAATAGAGTAGGCAGTCGGAGGTTTCATATTACAGCGAATTTGGTGTAAAGATTTAATTACAGGCGAGTGCTGAATTGGGTAGGTAATTCGGCAATAATAGCAGATGCTTTTTTCTGCAAAGATTCCGTAATGAATGACATAGCAACAAGTTTTTATGTTGCCATCTGGCTCCTGTATGGCTGGGTTAGTAGCAAAAAGAAAGCGTGGAGTCAGTTTCGTTCATCTCAAAGAAGGTTGTGGCAAACCCATAGCAAAATAAACGACGATACGATACCCCACACTTGATAGATATGGGGTAATGGGCACACAGAATGCGCCCTGCCATGATCTAAACAAGAATGAGTGCTGTTCGTTTGCCTTTCCGCTTTGAAAACTTCCACATTTTCTTTGAAAGGCGTGCGAAAACACTTTCAATATGTCCGCCGCAATCCTTGCGGACATTGGCAATGACAAAGTTAGAAATTATTTTCGCTCGAACAACACTCGATGGGGTATCGCCGTATAAATTTCGGTGAAATCGGCCTCGGGAGTCTCTACGTTCCGAGGCCATCATAAAAAAGAAGCCGAAACCCCTCGACAAGGTTCCGGCTCCGCGTGCGGGACGGCGGGCTACTTGAACGTCACCCCGTGTTTCTTGCAAATCCATAAGAAGGTCTCGATCCCGATTTTCCGGCTCCGCAGACATTTGGCGAACTGCTCGTCGCAGTCGGTCGGGTAATACTTCTTGGAGTGCATGCTGACCAGATGAAATAGCCGCAGACCCTCCTCCTTGCCGTATTCGTGTGCCAAGGCGCATCCGATGCAATACCAGTCGTGATAGTCGTCGGTGATATCCTTCTTCTTTTCACGGATTTTCTTGATTAATTTATAGACCTTTGCATCGAGCAGCTTCTTTTCCCGGGCCGTCCGGACTTTGGCCCTTGCGGTTCTTTCTTTCAGCACGCCCCGATAAGGCTTCGCGTGCGGATTGATGTATGGGTAGGCATCGTAACTGGCTCCCCGCAAGCGGCAGACATCGCAACATCCTTGGTCGGCGACGAGCCCCGTTTTCTCGTAGATCTCCCGAACCAGAGCGTCGAATTGTGCCAGGTG